>OGYJ01002225.1_pt1 | contig 13547 bp, 9 predicted proteins | sample 1576531 | NCBI WGS metagenome assembly OGYJ01 (sample SAMEA3541574, study PRJEB24748) | human gut metagenome | biome: human gut; feature: human-associated habitat; material: faeces | place: China | collected 2012 | reverse complement strand
TACGACACGCTCAAGGAGCTCAAGGACAGCATCAAGCGCGAGATCACCGAGCAGCACGAGCAGTCCGCCAAGTATGCCGTCGAGAACGAGCTGATGGAGAAGGTCGCCGCGAACATCGAGTGCGACATCCCCGATGCGCTCATCGATGAGCAGTGCGCCCGCTTCCTCGAGGAGTTCAAGCAGCGCTTACAGTCTCAGGGCATCCCCTATGACCAGTACTGCAAGATGACCAACATGGATGAGGCCAAGTTCCTGGAGGAGGGCAAGGAGCCCGCGACCCGTCAGGTGCGCATGGACCTCGCCGTGAACGCCATCATCAAGGAAGAGAAGCTCGAGGCCACCGACGAGGAGGTCGAAAAGCAGTACAACGACCTTGCTGAGAAGTACAGCATGGACGTCAACGAGCTCAAGAAGTATCTTGACGCCATGTCCGTCCGCACGCAGATCATCCGCGACAAGGCCATCAGCGTCGTCGTGGACAGCGCGAAGATCGAAAAGAAGAAGGCTCCCAAGAAGGAAGCCGAGGGCGAAGCCGCTGAAGGCGAGGAAAAGCCCGCCAAGAAGACCGCTGCCAAAAAGTCCGCCAAGAAGGAAGAAGAAAAGGCTGAATAATCGGCAAAGCGGCCATAATAGATAGAAACGACGATCAACCACAAATGCCTGCCATTTGTGGTTGATTGTGTACATACCAATTTTTTGAACAGGGTATGAACAAGGAGGTTACCAAGATGAGTTTAGTCCCTTACGTCATTGAACAGACCAACCGCGGCGAGCGCTCTTACGATATTTTCTCCCGCCTTCTGGAAGACCGCATCATTTTCCTCGGCGAAGAGGTCAACGATGCGACCGCGAGCCTGATCGTTTCGCAGCTTTTATTCCTCGAGGCCAAGGACCCCGACAAGGACATCCAGCTCTATATCAACTCCCCCGGCGGCAGTGTGACGGCCGGCATGGCGATCTACGACACGATGCAGTATATTAAGTGCGACGTGTCTACCATCTGCGTCGGCCTCGCCGCCAGCATGGGCGCGTTCCTGCTCTCGTCCGGCGCCAAGGGCAAGCGCATTGCGCTGCCGAACGCGGAGATTATGATCCACCAGCCCTCCGCCGGTACGCAGGGCAAGGTCACGGATATGGAGAGCGACGTGGAGCACTTCCTGCGCATCAAGCAGCGCTTGAATAAGATCCTGGCCGAGAACACCGGCAAGACGCCCGAGCAGGTCAAGCTCGACTCCGAGCGCGACCACTGGATGACGGCGGATGAGGCGCAGGCCTACGGCCTTGTGGACAAGGTCATTTACAAGAGATAAGGACAGTTTGACTTATGAGTGAAGATAGGAAAAAAGAGCTTCGCTGCTCGTTCTGCGGCAAGAGCGAGCACGAAGTGCACCGCATGATCCAGGGGCCTGGCGTGCGCATCTGCGATGAGTGCGTCCGCCTGTGCATGGACGTGCTGGAGGACGGCTATGAGCCGCACGACGAGCTGGAAGCGCCCGACTCCATCCCCACGCCGCGCGAAATTCGCGAGGTGCTCGACCAGTATATCATCGGGCAGGAGGCGGCCAAGGTCGCGCTGTCCGTGTCCGTCTACAACCACTATAAACGCATCTTCTTCGGCGGCGACGACGAGGTGGAGCTGCAAAAGAGCAACATCCTGCTCCTCGGCCCCACCGGCAGCGGCAAGACGCTCTTTGCCCAGACGCTTGCCCGCATTCTGAAGGTGCCGTTCGCCATCGCGGACGCGACGACCCTCACCGAGGCGGGCTACGTCGGCGACGATGTGGAAAACATTCTGCTCCGCTTGCTTCAGGCGGCGGATTACGACGTGGAGCTCGCCGAGCGCGGAATCATCTATGTCGACGAGATCGACAAGATCGCCCGCAAGAGCGAGAACACCTCCATCACGCGCGACGTCTCCGGCGAGGGCGTGCAGCAGGCATTGCTGAAAATCGTCGAGGGCACGGTCGCCAACGTCCCGCCGCAGGGCGGCCGCAAGCACCCGCATCAGGAGTTCATCCAGATCGACACGCACAACATCCTCTTCATCTGCGGCGGCGCGTTCGAGGGCATCGAGAAGATCATCGAGAGCCGTCTCGACCGCAAGTCGATGGGCTTCGGCGCAGAACTCAAGAGCAAGAACGATGTGGACGAGAGCAAGATTTTACGTGAGGTGCAGCCGCACGATATCTTGAAGTTCGGCATCATCCCCGAGCTGGTCGGCAGACTGCCGGTCATCACGGCGCTCGACGCGCTGACGCGCGACGACCTTGTCAAAATTCTGACCCAGCCGAAAAACGCGCTCGTCAAGCAGTATCAAAAGCTGTTTTCTTACGACGACGCCGAGCTCACGTTCGAGCCCAAGGCGCTCGAAGCGATTGCCGACAAGGCCATCGAGCGCAAGATCGGCGCGCGCGGCCTGCGCGCGGTGATGGAGGGCCTGCTGATGAACGTGATGTACGACATCCCGTCCGACCGCACGATCGACCGCGTGACCATCACGCCGGGCTGCGTGGAGGGGACGGAACAGCCGAAAATTTCCCACCGCACAGAGAAAGAAGGGGAGGAGCCGCAGCCGTCGCTGCCGGCAGACTCCGCTTCATAAGGAGAAACCCCATGGAACCTGTAACAAAAAATCTTCCGGTCATTGCCATGCGCGGGCTCAATGTGTTCCCGCGCATGAACACGAGCTTTGACCTCGAGCGTCCGATCTCCGTGCACGCGCTTGAGCGCGCCATGGAAAACGGGGAGGAGATTTTTCTCGTCACCCAGCGTGAGATCGGCGTGGAGCAGCCGGAGGAAAAAGACCTGTACGAGATCGGCACGATCGCGCGCGTGACGCAGATTTTGCGCGTGTCTGACCGCGTGCTGCGCGTGATGATGGAGGGCGCGTGCCGCGCCCGCCTCAAGCGGCTGTGGCAGCGCGAGCCGTTTTTGCAGGCGCAGGTCGAGCTCATCGATGAGCCGGCCACCTCGCGCCATAGCAAGCGGACGGAGGCGATGCTGCGCCAGACCTACGCCAGCGTGACGGAATATGCCGAGCTCGCGCAGAAATTGCCGGACGATGTCTACGCCGCCATTTTGTCGACGAACGATCCCGGCTATCTCGCTGACTTTATCGCCCAGCAGCTCAACCTGCGCTATCAGGACAAACAGGATATCCTCGACGAGCTGCGCCCGCTGCCGAGATTGCAGCGCATGAACGAGATTCTGCGCCGCGAGATCGAAGTTACCGCCATGGAGCAGGACATTGAAAGCAAGGTCCGCTCCCGCGTCGGAAAAATTCAAAAGGATTTTGTCCTGCGCGAGCAGATCAAGGTCTTACAGAACGAGATCGGTGAGGGCGGGGAGGACGAAGAACTCGACGAGTACCGCGAGAAGATCAGCAAGGCGCACCTGAGCGAAGAAGTGGAGCGCAAGCTGCTGAAAGATGTGGACAAGCTCGCCAAGCAGCCGTTCGGCAGCGCCGAGGCGAGTGTGCTGCGCAACTATCTCGACACCTGCATGGAAATGCCCTGGGGCGAGGAGACAAAGGAGCGCGCCAGCGTAGACGCCGCGCGCAAGATTCTTGACCGCGACCACTACGGCTTGCAGAAGGTCAAGGAGCGCATTTTAGAGTTCATCGCCGTGCGCCAGCTCAACCCCGAGGCGAAGGGGCAGATTTTATGTCTCGTCGGCCCTCCGGGCGTCGGCAAGACGTCGATCGCTCTGTCGGTCGCCAAGGCGATGAACCGCAAGGTCGCGCGGCTGTCGCTCGGCGGCGTGCGTGACGAGGCGGATATCCGCGGCCACCGCAAGACCTACATCGGCGCGATGCCCGGCCGCATCATCGAGGCCATCTCCCGCAGCGGTTCGATGAATCCGCTGCTCGTGCTCGACGAGGTCGACAAGATGGGCAGCGACGGGCGCGGCGACCCCGCGTCGGCGCTTTTAGAAGTGCTCGACAGCGAACAGAACTACGCCTTCCGCGATCACTATCTTGAAATTCCCGTCGATCTGAGCCGCGTCATGTTCATCATGACGGCCAACACGCTCGACACCATTCCGCGTCCGCTGCTCGACCGCATGGAGATCATTGAAATCCCAAGCTACACGGACGAGGAGAAGGTGCAGATCGCGCAGCGGCACCTGCTGCCCAAGGAGCGTCAGGCCCACGGGCTGACGGCCTCGAGCCTGCGCGTGGACGAGAGCGCCATCCGCGCGGCCATCGCGCTCTATACGCGCGAGAGCGGCGTGCGCTCGCTTGAGCGTCAGCTCGGCAAGATCTGCCGCAAGGCGGCAATGCAGCTTGCCACAAGCAATGTAAAGCGAGTCACCGTGACAGAGAAGAACATCAAGGACTTCCTCGGTGCGCCGCGTGCTGCGCAGGAAAAGATCCCCGAAAAGGACCTTGTCGGCGTGGTGAACGGCCTTGCATGGACCGAGGTGGGCGGTGAAATTCTGCCCGTCGAGGTCGGCGTGATGGACGGCAGCGGCAAGGTCGAGCTCACGGGCAACCTGGGCGACGTGATGCAGGAGAGTTGCCGCGCGGCACTCTCGTGCCTGCGCCAGCGGGCGCAGGAGCTCGGCATCGCGCCGGACTTCTACAAGACGAAGGACATCCATATCCACTTCCCCGAGGGGGCCATCCCCAAGGACGGACCCAGCGCCGGTATCGCCATCGCGACAGCGGTGCTCTCCGCGCTGACGGGGCAGGCGGTACACCGCGATGTCGCCATGACGGGCGAGATCACGCTGCGCGGCCGTGTGCTCGCCATCGGGGGCTTGCGCGAAAAGACAATGGGCGCGCTGCGCGCGGGCGTACATACGGTCATTCTCCCGAAGGAGAATGAAAAGGACCTCGACGAGATCGACCCGCTGGTGCGCGAAAAGCTGCGTTTTGTGCCGGTCGAGACGGTGGACGCCGTCTTTGCCGAGGCGCTGGTGCTGCCCGAAAAATGCACCGCTGCCGCGCACGAGAGCTATCTTCCTCCCGTGCAGGAGAGCGCGCACAGCGCGCTGCGTGCGGGCGAAATGAGCTGAAAGGAAACGAAAACCATGGCGATCAACTTCAACAAGGTCGAATTCATCCTCTCGGCGGCGTCAGAAAAGCAGTTCGTGCGCGACGGGATGCCGCAGCTCGCGTTTGCGGGGCGGTCGAACGTCGGCAAATCGTCCGTCATCAACCGGCTCGTCAACCGCAAGAACTTTGCCCGCGTGGGTGCGTCCCCGGGCAAGACCTCGCAGATCAACTACTTTAAGATCGACGGCAAGCTCTACCTCGTCGACCTGCCGGGCTACGGCTACGCCAAGGTCTCCAAGACCGAGCGCGACCGCTGGGGCAAGCTGATGGAAAACTATTTCCAGTCTGCGGGGCTCATTCACCTCGGTGTGCAGATCGTCGACGCGCGGCACAAGCCGACGGCGGACGACGTGACGATGCACGACTACTTCGTGCAGACGGGCTGTCCCGTCGTGATCGTGGCGAACAAGCTCGACAAGCTCAAAGCGCGCGAGATCGAGCCGAATCTTGCCCAAATTCGCGAGACGCTGAGTTTGCGCGACGACGAGCTCGTCATTCCGTTCTCTGCCGAAAAGGGCACGGGCAAGGAGCAGCTGATCGCGGCGATCCTCGACCATTTGAACGACTGAAAAGAAATAATGCTTCACAGAAAAGCCTCTGTATGGGTTGACCATACAGAGGCTTTTTATCGTATTTCCCGGGGAATCAGCGGCGCAGCGTCAAAAGCGCGGTGCAGTGGGAGAAGGATTCAAACGTCAGCGTGGGGAAGTGGGGACGGAGTTCGCCGTAGACGAAGTAAATTTCATCTGAGTCCCAATCCTCGCCTGCCGCAGTTCGACACGCTTCGAGCTCTTCGCGCGTGCGGAAGGCGACGTCGCCGATGAAAATACAGCCGTCTTGCTTCAAAAGCGGCAGGAGTGCGCGAAGAAAGTCGATTTTCTGCGCGTCTGACAGGTGGTGGAGCGAGTAGGTCGCGACGATGGCGTCGTACTGCTGCGCACGAAGCTCGGGCACGAGCCCTTTGGAAAAATTCCCCTGATAGAGCCGCGCGTCCGGCATTTTTGCCTGCGCCAGTTCGATCATGCGCGCGGAAAAGTCCTGCCCATAGATTTGGCAGCCCTGTTCGTAGAGCCGTGAGGTCAAAACGCCTGTGCCGAAGCCAATGTCCAGCACATCACGCCCGCTCTGCGCGAGCACGCGCTGATAGAGCGCGTTCATCATGGCGCGGTAGCCCGCAAAGGGGTAGCGGTCGTTCTTGTCGGAGAGGCCGACGCTCTTGTCATAGCCGTCGGCCCAGAGGTCGAAGCCGGTATTGTTCAGCATGTCAGTCCTCCTTTTCGTTCAGCGGGGGAAGGCCCAGCTCGTAGAACGCCACGGCGCTCGCTGCGGCGACGTTGAGCGAGTCGACGCCGTGGTACATCGGGATCCTGACCGTGTAGTCGCAGCTCGCGATGGTCGAGGATGCGAGCCCGTCACCCTCCGTGCCCATGACGATGGCAAGCTTTTCTTCGGCGGCAAGGCGCGGATCGTCGAGCCGTACGGAGTCGTTGCGCAGTGCCATCGCGATCGTGCGGAAGCCGAGATCGCGCAGCAGCTGCGTCCAGTCGCCGCTTTCGGGCAGGTAGGTCCACGGGATGAGGAACACATTTCCCATGCTGACGCGCGAGGCGCGGCGATAGAGCGGATCGCTGCCCGCAGTCGTGAGCAGCACCGCGTCCATGCCGAGCGCGGCGGCGGAGCGGAAGATCGCGCCGATGTTCGTCGGATTCATCACGTTTTCGAGCACGACGACGCGCCGCGCATCGCGGCAGACGTCCTCGACGCTCCGGAGCTTCGGCCGCCGCATGGCGCAGAGCATGCCGCGCGTCAGGTGAAAGCCGGTGAGCTGTGTCAGCACGGATTCATCAGCGGTGTAAACCGGAATATCTTGACAGCAGCGGGCGAGAATTTCGCGCCCCTTGCCCTGCGTATGCTGCCGCTCCATCAGAAACGACACCGACTCACAGCCCGCATCAAGCGCACGGCCGATGACGAGCGGACTTTCCGCGACGAAGAGCGCGTTGTCGGGGTCCGCGCGATTGAGCAGTTGGTTTTCGGTCAGGCGCGCGTAGACGTCGAGCGCGGGATCGGAAAAATCGTGGATTTCGATGATGTTTGCCATAGGTCTTCCTTTTTAAGATTCTAAGATGTTCAGCAGTGCGGCGACGTCCGGCAGAACGAACGTCGGCTGCGGGTCAGCGGTGGGGAGGTCTTCTTCCTTCGTCTCGCCAGAGAGGACGAGCAGCGTGTCGATGCCCGCGTTCGCGCCGCTGGCGATATCCGTGTAGATGCGGTCGCCGACGAGCAGCGTTTCCTGCGCGGAAACGCCCGCCTCGAGCATCGCGAGCTGCGGCATCAGTGGTTCGGGCTTGCCGATGACGATGGGGCGGCGGGATGTCGCGCGCCAGAGCATTTCGCACACGCTCCCGCAGTCGGGCACGAAGCCGTAGGCCGTGGGGCAGACCCAGTCAGGATTGGTCGCAAGGTAGGGGATGCCTTGTCCGAGCAGGATGCAGGCGTCCTCCAGCTTTTGAAATGTCAGCTCGGTGTCGAAGCCCATCAGGAGCGCGTTCGCGTCCTCACGCCGTTCTGCGACGGTAAAGCCCGCCGCGCGGAGCTGTGATTTCATCGACTCCGTACCGCAGACGTAATAGCGTCGGTCTTCTCCGCCGTGCTCGCGGAGATAGTGAACGAGCGCATCGACCGAGGTGAGAAAATCGCCCGACTCCGCCGCGACGCCGAGGCGCGTGAGCTTCTGCACGTAGGCCGCTACGCTGCGCGAGGAGTTGTTTGTCAGAAAGCGGTACTGCCCGCCGCGTGCGCGGATGGCAGAGAGCAGCTCGCGGACGCCTTCAAAGAGCCGGTCGCCCAAGTACAGCGTGCCGTCGAGGTCGAAAAGAAAGAGCTTTTTGCGCTGAAGAAGATTATGGTCAACCATCGGTCACGCTTTCTTTTTGCCGTCGATCGCGATGAAGAAGAATGAGCTCACCGCCAGAAGATAGGGGTAGAAGAGGTTCGGAATGATGTCGAACGCTGAGATGGCGTAGCCCAGCTCATGCGCCGCCGAGATCGCGACGAGCATCTGCGCGCCGTAGGGGATGATGCCCTGAAAGATGCAGGAGAACGTGTCAAGGATCGACGCGGCCTTGCGCGGGGTGATGCCGTATTCCTCGCTCATTTCCTTGGCGATGGGGTTCGCCATGACGATGGCGACGGTGTTGTTCGCGGTGGCGATATCCATCGCGCCGACGAGAAGGCCCATGCCGATCTGGCCGCCGCGCTTGCCGCGAAACGCCTTTCTGATCCAGCCGAGCAGCGCTTCAAAGCCGCCGTACTCACGGATCAGCGCACAGATGGCGGAAACTAAGATCGCGACCATCGAGGTTTCAAACATCCCGGCCGCGCCGCTGCCCATGTTTTCGAGCAGGGCCTTGACAGCGAGGATGCCGGTCTGTCCCGTCGCGCCCGTCGCAAGCGCGATGACCGCGCCGGAGACGATGCCGATGAGCAGCACGACAAAGACGTTGATACCGATGATGCCGCCGATGAGCTCGAGCACATAGGGGATGATCTGGATGAGGTTATAGGGTGGAATCTCCGCGGGCGTCACGTCGGTGCGGAGCGTCAACACGAGGATGAGCGCGAGCGACGCGAGCGCGGCGGGGAAGGCAATGTGGAAATTCTCGCGGAATTTATCCTTCATCGCACAGCCCTGGCCGTTGCAGGCGGCGATGGTCGTGTCGGAAATGAAGCTCAGATTGTCACCGAACATCGCCCCGCCCATGACGGACGCGACACACAGCGGCAGGGAATAGCCGCTCGCCGCGGCGATGGGAATGGCGATGGGGACAATGAGCGTGATGGTGCCGACGCTCGTGCCCATCGCGGTGGAGACAAAGCAGCTTACGACGAACAGCACCGCCACGGCGAATTTCGATGGGATGATCGAGAGCATAAAGTACGCAACGCTCTCCGCGCTCGAGCGGCCCACGACGCCGACGAACATACCGGCGGCTAAGAAGATGAGCAGCATCGTGATGATGTTCCTATCGCCCACGCCGCGGCCCATCAGCGTGAGCTTTTCGTCGAACGACAGCGCGCGGTTCTGGCAGCAGGCCACGAGCAGCGCGATGAGGAAGATGACGACGATGGGGATGGAATAAAATCCCATCGGAATTTTGAGCACATACTCAAAGACAAGGCCGAGGCCCAGATACAGGACAAGGAACACTAAGATCGGCAGCAGCGCCGCAGGATTGGCTTTTTTCGACATGGGATGACACTCTCTTTCTCAAAACATAAAAAAAGCTCCTGCGCGGAGCTTTTTGTGCGATATGAATTATTATAAGGAGGGAATAGATGCTTGTCAAGTAAGACTTAACTAAATTTGAGCGCAAAAGGGCTTGACAGAAGGACTCTAATCTGTTAGTGTACAAATATACTCTAACGGATTAGAGAGGAAACAAGATGGAAACGCCAAAAATTTTTGAGAGCGAATACCGCTTTTGCCAAATTCTGTGGGCACACGAGCCGGTCAAGAGCCGTGAATTGGTCGCGCTCTGCGCCGAGCACCTGGGCTGGAAACCGACGACGACCTACACGGTCATCAAGCGGCTCTCTGAGCGCGGGGTGCTGAAAAACGAGAATACTGTCGTCACGTCGCTCATCTCACAGGACGAGGCGCAGACCGCCGAGATCGACGAGCTGCTCGACAAGCGCTTCGACGGCTCGCTGCCCGCGTTCGTCGCCGCGTTTACAAAGTCGAGCCACGTGAGCGACAAGGAACTCGACGAGGTGCAGAAAATGATCGACCTTTACCGAAAGGAGAATCATCATGGATGACGTCTTTTTGAAGCTCGTGAACCTCAGCATCAGCGCAAGCTGGCTCATTCTGGCGGTGCTCGTGCTGCGGGTTGTCCTCAAAAAAGCGCCAAAGTGGGTCATGCCGCTTCTCTGGGGCGTGGTCGCGCTGCGGCTCGTCTGCCCGTTTTCCATCGAGAGCGCGCTCTCGCTCATCCCGAGTGCCGAGACGATCCCAAGTGAGATCGTGACCGAAACGCGCGAGCCGGTGCTCTACGAGCAGGCGACGCTCGACATCGTCACGAATCCGACGCTGCCTTCGGCGGCGGAGGTCCCCGTCGGCGTGAGCCGCCAGCAGGCGCAGGTGGACTTCAACATCTACAGCGTCCTCTGGCTCGCCGGTATGGCGGCGCTGCTCGTCCACGCGCTCGTGAGCGCGGGAAAACTGAAAAAGAAGCTCGCAACGGCCATTTTACTGCGCGACAACGTCTACGAGAGCGAATTCGTCGATTCTCCGTTTGTCTTCGGCGTGGTGAAGCCGAATATTTATCTCCCCATGCACATGGACGAGGGAACGGCGGCACACGTCATCGCGCACGAGCGCGCGCACCTTGCCCGCCGCGACCACTGGTGGAAGGTGCTCGGCTACCTTGTGCTCGCGCTGCACTGGTTCAACCCGCTGGTGTGGGTCGCCTACATCCTCTTCTGCCGCGACATCGAGCTCGCGTGCGATGAAAAAGTCGTCAAGGGGCTGGACGGTGCGGCACGCGCAGACTATTCACAGGCGCTATTGTCCTGCGCCGCGCCGAGAAGAGCCGTCGCGGCCTGCCCGCTGGCGTTCGGCGAGGGGAACATCAAAACGCGCGTGAAAAGCGCACTGCACTACAAAAAGCCCGCGTTTTGGGTCGCCGCCGCGGCGGTGCTCGCGGTCGTGATCATGGCCGTGTGCTTTTTGACGAATCCGAAGTCGGAGCGCGGCAGCCTTGTCTGGGCGCAGAAGCTGAATGCGGCGGACGTTGCGTCGATCGAGCTCTACGTTCCGGCGGAAGGGAAGGCGCGGCAGTATAAAAAACTCGATACGGAAGAAATGGCACAGGCAGTCGAACTGATCAACAGCAGCCGCGGCACATATATCGAAAAACCGGAGACGGTTTACGGCGGCTTGCCGGTGTGGTTCCTCCTCACGATGGACGACGGCACGGTGCATGCTGTCGGCAGCGTAGTGGGCCATTATCTGATCATCGACGGCGATACTTTTGATGCGGACGTCGAGAATCAGGCGGAATGGGAAAACTATGTGCTAAAGGGCGATTCGGCAAGTCCGATCGATATGGCAGACCGGCTGTCGTATGCACTCTATGGGATGACAACGGGGGTGTATACGCTCGGCGAGGCCGTTTTCGAGGATTCCGTCTGGGAAACCAGCTATGAGAAGACCTTTGCCAACACGAAGTCCACGCCCGAGCTGTGGCTTTCCTCCGCACTTGGCATGGACATGACCGGTATTCTGTACGGTACAGTGACGGCGGCGAGAGGATACAGCTACCGCTTTTCGGAGTGGGAGGAGATCGACCTGACCGTGAGCAACTTCGACTGGCTGTTCCGCAGCGGAAGCGGCGAAGATTGGAACGGCACGAGCGCTGCGAAGCTGCGCCGAGAAAATGTGCGCGCCTGGCGCGGCACGAGAACGGCTGAGGACGTCAATGCGACAGTGCCGATGGCGGAGATCAGGCGTCAGGACGAGCTCACGGCGATGGACCAGTGGCTCTTATTGCAGCAGAAGGACGGCAGCCTTTACCTCGTGATGGGCTATCGCAGCGGGGGACTTCCCTACAGCGGGGCGCATCCCTACCGCTGGATCATCCGCCTGAACGGCGGCGCGACCGAGCTGACCCGCGCTGACCTGAACGGCGACGGGATCGAGGAAGTGATCTCCTATACCGGCACTTCCATGCAGGAGCCGTACCGGCTGCGGGTGAGCAATCAGAGCGGCGAAGAGCTCTGGAGCGCGGAGCTGGGGCTGGCGCACGCGGGCTGGAGCAGCTATTTCCTCTATCGCGACAGCGTCAAGACGGCGCTGCTGCGCTACGAGCCGACGATGTATCAGGGCGAGGCGTCGTATTCCTATAGGCTCTTTCTGCTCAGCGGAAGCGAGACGACCACGCTGGCGGAGAATTCGGTGAGCTTCAGCATAAATCCCGATTCCGCCGATTCATGGCCCGCCGAGGCGCGGAAATTCGCGGACGAGGTCAACAGGCTTTTAGATCAGAGCGAGCTGCTGTTCTCCACGCTGAACGGCGAGCTGCACTGTTACGGCGACGGCGCAGTCATCCGCTGCACAGATCCGTCGGAGAGCGACGGCAGCAGGACGCTGATGTCCGCCGACCTCGACAATGACGGCAGGGAAGAGCAGATCATCTGCGAGAAAGCGTTCGGCGGCTATGAGCTGTGCGTCGTCGACGACAACGGCGAGGAACTGATGCGCCAGCGTATGAACGAGGGCAACACCTACTTCCTCTGCCGCGAAAACGGACGCGACATGCTGCTGCAATACAGCTTGTTCGAGGGCAACTATCAAGACGCGATCAGCTATTGTGCCTACTACTACGGCCTTCACACCTTTGATGGCGGCAAACTGAACATCGTGGAAAACAACAACACGAGCATTTATCTGAACCGGGACGGAACGCAGAACGGCGATTGGGGCGAATCGCAGCAGGCATTCGCAGCGCGCGTCAATGAGCTGATCGACCAGAGCGAATTTCTCATTGCCCAACAGGACGGCGAGCTCATTTTGACGAGCGAGGTGCAGCGCTGGTACTGCGTATCGCCGAAAACGATCAGAGTGGCAATGGATGACACAACGATCTATATCGACAGAAAAAGCTGGGACTTTGCCGAACAGTACCCGTCGCTCAAAGGGTTTGAGGACATTGGGACCGCAGGCAACTACTTTGTGGCGTTCGGTAGCCTGGGGGAGAAAAACGACCTCTACGTGGTTTTCAATTTCGTGGCCGGCACGCTGCTCAAGACCTTCCCCGGCAACAACCTTATCTGGCAAGGAGATGACCTTTTCACCGCGGTCTACTCCTACTGGTCCGACATCTACGCGCTCAACGGAACGAAGCTCGCCGCGCTCGATCTTGCGAGCGGCGAGGAGATCAGCGGCCTCGCCTTTGCAGCCGACGGCGTGTCGATCATTGCGACGGTCTCCGGCAAGAGCGGCGAGCGTAAGGTGACCATCACGCGCGAGGGCAGCGCGCAGCAGACCTCGCTCACCGACTGGACGGAGGGCGACGGCGCGGAGCGCACGTACTTCGCCCCTGTCGGGATCGAGGGGAACGAGACGTTTCTGGCGACGGTCGGCGTGAGCTACCGGCTGGAACAGCAGTCGGACGGCACATCACGCATCGCGGAGATCACAGGCGCGGAGGGACTCACGCTGCCGCGCTATCGCCGCGGCTGGGTCAGCGTGGACGAAAAGGCAGACGTCATGGACGCCGTGATCGCGGACGACGGCAAGAGCGCCGACGTGACGGTGCAGTATTACGCGAGCCTTGGGTCGTCGGGGTATCAGACGTACACGGCGGGGATTAATATTGTCGCACCGTAGGGGTGCAAGGGGATTCCCTGCGCCGCGCAGGGAGTGCGAATAAAGGGGGCCATTCTCTCACGTGAGAGAATGGCCCCCTTGAACCCCCAAGAGAAC
>OGYJ01002224.1_pt1 | contig 13549 bp, 10 predicted proteins | sample 1576531 | NCBI WGS metagenome assembly OGYJ01 (sample SAMEA3541574, study PRJEB24748) | human gut metagenome | biome: human gut; feature: human-associated habitat; material: faeces | place: China | collected 2012 | reverse complement strand
CCTTCCACTCGTAAAACAAAACTAAAGGAGAATTGAAAAATGAACAAACAGTATTACCAATCAAGAACTGGCTTTATTACCCAGAGTGCGCTGATCGCAGCCCTTTATGTGGTTTTGACCATGATCGTTGCGCCGATCGCTTTTGGTCCGATCCAGTTCAGAGTCTCAGAAGTATTATGCGTGCTGCCTTACTTCTTAACCAGTGCAGTTCCAGGCGTTACCATTGGCTGCTTTCTTGCTAACCTGCTCTGCGGTGCAGCATCACTGGATGTAGTGTTCGGAAGCATTGCAACTCTGATTGGAGCAGTTGGTTCTTACTATCTTGGAAAGAAGAACAAATGGCTGGTATGTGTTCCACCGATCCTTTCCAACACCATTATTGTTCCATGGGTACTGCGCTATGCATATGGTTCTACAGACCTGATCCCATATGCCATGCTGACTGTAGGGATCGGAGAGATCCTGGCTATCGGTGTACTTGGAAATATCCTGTTAGTGACACTGGAACGTCATTATAAAGCAGTGCTGTTTGCAAAGTAATATTGGAAAATATTAGTAAAATGTATCATTTGTGAAGGAGAAAGATCCCTCTGGCGTATTTTGAATATGCCAGGGGGATCTTTTTGAATGCAGACCTTGTTTTTTGCATTAATGTGGGTATAATATATTTATAAATTAAAATAAACATAAATAAACATGAAAAATACAAATAAACATAAATAAATACAAATAAACATAGATGTGGAGGAATACGTATGAAAGGAGAAAATCCATTTACACTGACTTTTGGGCAGAAGCCGGTAGAATTTATTTCCCGTACAGATCAGATTGGAAAGATCATAAATACCTTTGATATGGAAAATCCGTCTAATATGGTTTATATGATCGCCGGGGTTCGAGGTTCTGGGAAGACAGTTTCTCTTGCAGTGATAGGAGATCACTATAATGCAAAGGAAGACTGGATCGTATTGCGTTTAAGTGTAGATATGGATCTGATTTCAGATACTTGGATATCTTAAATGGGAAAATGATGGGACTATAGACGATATTTTACCAAAATTTGATGAAGAACTGACGGTTTATGCTTATGAAAAAATATGGAGTGAGTTATCAGAACTGGACCGCAAAATCGTTTATATTATTTCTCAGGGAGTAAATAAAACAGGTGACATACGGGAAAGTTTGGGAGTATCACCGCAACTTTTAAATACGTATCGGAAACGTCTTATGGAGAGAGGTGTAGTTGATGGTTCAAGACATGGGGAACTGACTTTGGCGTTGCCAAGATTTGAAGAGTATATCAATATGTATTGTGAAGTGACTATCTGAATGTTTTAACAATCCAGGGGATTTTGCTGTATTTTGAACTGAGGAGAGAGTATACGAAAAGGCGATCCGGTTATCGAAACCGGACCGCCTTTTTAACGTCTCTGCGTTTGTGGATTTATCCTTCTACAACTTCCACAATACTAAAGCCCTTCTCTTTCAACATATCCTCACAGGGACTGTCAAGGTGCATACAGTATACTCTGTGGCGTTCTTCCCGGGGGATCCATTTCTCCATCTTGCCGTAGTAGCAGTGGGATGGATTTGGTAAATCGTGGGTGCTGGTGTCGTGGTAGATGCGGCCGATCTCTCCTGCAAGGAAGCGGGTTCTGATATCTTCCGGCAGTTCTGAGGAGTCGCCGCTGTAGTAAATAGTTTCTGTTCCATCACTTAAAACATAGCCGTAGCATTTCATATCCAGTGCATGTTTCACTTCCACGGGAACTGCAGTCAGTCCGGCCGGGTTTTCGGGAAGTGTTTCATGGTAATGGTAGCCTAAAGGTGTGATCCCTTCTAATGTAAGAAGCTGCTTAATGGTCTCCTGTGGATAAACTACATGAATGGCTTTGTTAAAGAGACAGTAAAAATAGGAGATCAGGGTTCCAAGACTTCCTACGTGGTCGGCATGCATATGAGTCAGGATAACATAAACATCTTCAATGGAAGCCAGGTCCAGTTTGTGATAAAGCACATCAAACATGGTCTCTCCGCAGTCAATAAGATAAAGCGCTTTTCCGGAAAGCATGTATGCTCCCGTATTCTTAAAGGGAGGATAAAAAGCGCTGCCTTTTCCGGTAAAATTTAATTCCATGCCTTTCCTCCTTAATGGGTATTATTGTTACAGTTCAGCCATGATATTTTATTCCTTGATACCGGCGCTTACAAAGCTGCTCATAAACTGTTTTTGAGCGACTAAGAAGGCCAGAAGAAGCGGAACAATGATGATAAAGGCTGCAGCACACACATTGGCCCACTGCATGTTAGCCTCTTTGGATTTTGCGAAAATAGCAAGTCCTACGGTCAGTGTACGGTTGGTAGGAGAGTTGGTCACGATCAGAGGCCACAGGTAGTTGTTCCAGTGGTAGCTGACAGAGATAACGGCAAAGGAAAGATATGCCGGTTTTGCACATGGCATGTATACACCCCAGATGGTCTGCCAGGTGTTGGCACCGTCGATCTTTGCTGCCTCAGCCAGTGCCTTTGGAATGGATTTAAAGTGCTGACGGAGTAAGAAGATAGCCATGGCACTGCCGTAGAATGGAAGCATCATACCGATCTTGGTGTCGATGAGCTTCAGATCAGACAGAGTCATGAAGTTTGGTGTGATCAAAACGTCATTTGGGATAATGATCTGCATAAAGATCACAGCAAATACCAGCGCCTGTCCCTTGAAATCCAGAACTGCCAGTGCATAGGCAGCCAGGGTGGAAGTAAAGAACTGTACGGCAAAGGTGCATACTACCAGTGTCAGTGTGTTGATGTAATAGGTGCCAAATGGAATGGCATTCCATACATATTTAATATTATCCAGTGTGAACGCTGTTGTGGGGAACAGTGTCATATGGAAGGATGGAACGGAAAATGCGGTTCCGATCAGCCAGATAAGTGGGATCAGCCAAAGCAGGCCTAAAATAACGGAAAATGCGGTGATCCCGGCACCGATCAAATGTTTTTTCTGCATGGTGTAAGGCCTCCTTTAGTTGTACTGGATCTTCTTGTCCTGGCTTAAGAAACGAGGAAGTGCTACTACCATGAGCAGAAGCAGCATAACCGTTGTCAGTGCAGAAGATACGCCGTAGTTGAAGTTTGTAAATCCCTGCTGGTAAATGTAGTACAGAAGCAGTGTGGAAGCGTTGTTTGGAGCGCCCTCTGTCATAATGACTACATGATCCACCAGCTTGAAGCTGTTGGTCAGAGCAATGGTGGATACAAACAGGAAGGTTGGTGCAAGAAGAGGTAAAGTGATCTTGCGGAAAATGGTCCAGGAGTTAGCGCCGTCAATGCGGGCTGCCTCATTTACATCGGTGGAAATACTCTGGATACCGGAAAGGAAGAATACCATCAGGTATCCGGCTTCTTTCCAGACGTACATAAAGGCCATAGCCGGAAGAACGGTCTTCTTGCTGGATAAGATATTCATAGGCTGAAGGCCCATGCTGATGAGCATCTGGTCAAGTAAGCCGTTTTTTGCCATGTAAATAAACATCCAGATACTTGCAATAGCGATCATAGGCATAACTACCGGATAGAAATAGGAAGTACGGACAAAACCGATGAGACGGCTTTTACGGTTGACTAACGTTGCTAAAAACAGGCCAACGACCATACTGGGAACAATGGTGATCAACGCAAAAAACAGCGTATTTCCCATTACTTTCCAGAAAAGAGAAGATCCGGCCAGACTGATATAGTTTTTCAGACCGATAAATTCCGGTGCGCTCATACCGAGCTTATATTTTGTAAGGCTGAGCCAGATGCTCCGAAAGACCGGCCATACAGTAAAGGCTGCCATAAAGATCAGGGAAGGCATTACCAACAGCCATCCTATGAGAGTGTTTCGCAGTTCACGCTGCTTTTTTGTATGTGTTTTCATCTTTTATTCCCCATTTATCAGATTTCGAGAGAACAGTAAAAATATGAAACAAATTGGCGCTGCCGTGAAGCACGACAGCACCAACTTCATTTCAAAAGTATCATTTTATCCTACTGATACTCAGACAGAACTTCTGTTGCCTGTTCCTGAGCTGCGCTTAATGCTTCTTCAGCAGTTGCGTCACCAGTTACTGCAGACTGGATATTGTCATTTAAGACTCTCCAGATCTCTGCTGCGTTGTAAGTAGTAAGCTCTGGCTTGGAGATCGGGATCTGCTCGTAAGCGATCTTAGCCTGAGGCAGTTTGTCGTAGTATTCTTTCATGATATCCAGATCGAAGCAGGACTGTCTGGTTGCTACATAACCTGTATCCAGTGCCCACTGTGCTGCGCGCTCTGGCTCAGTAGCGAACTTGATGAACTTCCAAGCTGCCTGTACACGGTCTTCAGAGATACCATTGGAGATGTAGAAGTTTCCGCCGCCGGTAGGAGCTGCCTGACGTGCATTTCCTGGAAGGAATGCGGTACCGAAATCAAAGGTAGCGTTCTTGCTGATGTTTGCCAGGTTTCCTGTGGTGTGATAGATCATAGCTACTTCGCCAGCTAAGAACTGAGTAGGAAGATCGGTCCACTGTACGATGCCAGGAGCCATTACTTCGTACTTGTTCTGAAGGTCAAGCCAGAACTGAAGTGCTTCTACGTTCTCTGGAGTATCGAACATAACGGATTTTCCGTCTTCAGCCATCAGGTTCTCACCATTCTTGCTGTTCTGTAAGCAGAAGCCTGTGAAGGTCCACTGTGCAGAACCGGAGTTTAATGCGATACCAACACCGTAACGGTTTTCGTTGGTGAGCAGTTTTGCGTCTTCAACCAGTTCGTCCCAGGTTGCAGGTGCTTTCTCAGGATCAAGGCCAACTTCCTTGAATGCATCCTTATTATAGAAAAGGATCTCTGTACTTCTCTGGAATGGGATGGAGTAGATCTTGCCGTCTACGTAGGAGTCCTCCATGAAGCCGCTTAAGAAATCGTCGATGTAAGCTTTTCCTTCGTCTCCGTCTGCTGCGATCAGGTCATCTAATGGCATTGCCATACCGGTGGAAGCCATTGTGAAACGCTGGGTAGCAAGGCTTACGAATACATCTGGTGGTGTGCCTCCCTGGATAGCAGTCTGGATCTTTGTAACGGTATCATCGTAGTTTCCGGTATAAACAGGATCTACAACGATGTCAGGATTTTCAGCATTGAAGTCTGCGCAGATCTTCTCAATCAGCTTTGCAGCATCGCCGCCTACGTTTACTGGGTAGTAGAATGACAGGTGCATTGCGTCAGATGAACCGCCTTCAGCTGCTGCCTCAGATTTTTCAGCTGCTGCGCTGGTTTCGGCTGGTTTGGAACCGCCGGAGCAGCCGCCTAATGCCATAGCAGAGGCTACTAAACAGGCAGATGATGCAAGTACGAGTTTCTTTTTCATGATGCTCCTCCTTTTTGTTCGCATTGATAGACTTTTTAAGGTCTGTGATTTGCTCTTAAGTTCACTATAGCATCATTATTGAAACGTGTCAAATATTATTTTGTTTTTTTGCACAATAAATATTTCTGGATATTCTCCCCATGCAGATGCACAAACACAAATATCACAAATATATTTCTTATTAGAGTCATATTTTTCTACATTTTTTACATTTTCTTTACAGGGAATACGATTGAACAAGGTTCAATTTCTGGGGCAGAATTGTGATTTCTTAAGATATATGTTATAGTTAATACAAGTGAGAGCAGCAACGAAGGTCCGGTCATAGAGTGGACCTGACAGTAAAATGCAGACCACACCAGCACCGTATATCAGGAGGAACACATATGGCAACCATTAAAGATATTGCAAAGAAGGCCGGCGTGGCCCAGGGAACGGTTTCCAATGTATTAAATGGTAAAGGGAACGTAAGCAGTGACAAAATACGCCGGGTAATGGAAGCTGCAAGGCAATTGGGCTATGTTCCAAATGAAAGAGCAGCTTTGCTGCGCAAGGGAACCAATGACTGCCTGGCTCTGATCATGCCGGATTCCCGGGCAAGGCAGTATGAAGATTTTTATTTCAGTTTTAAAGACTATGCCCAGGAACATGGTTATCTTGTATCCCGCCATCTGACCAATGAAAATTCACCGGAAAGTGAAGCGACTGCATTTTCAGAGGCAAAAGTAAAGCAGGTAAAGGGGATCGCCTGCATTTCCGCAGTAGCGGGAACTGCCAGCGAGGCGGCGATCTATAAAAATAATGGGATCTTTGGGGAAATGGAACCGGCCCAGAATAATGGCTCGGATATTCCGGTACTTTTTGTAGACCGGAAAACAGGTTTCCCTTCTGATTTTATTGGGTTTGATTATGAAAAAGCGGGACAGGCTATGGCAGAGAAAGCACTGCAGGCGGGGTATCGCAGCATCTGCCTGCTTACAGGAAATCCGGATTATTCCAGTGAAAAGGATTTTTGCAGGGGCTTTCTGACCATGATGGAAGGTTCTACCTGCCAGGTGATCCAGATCTGGACAGACTCATTTAGAAAATACCAGAATATCATGCAGATATTTAACGGAACACTGCCCCAGGCATTCTTTATATCCAATTATGGATTTGCAGAAAGTGCCAAGGATATGTGTACCACTTTTTATGGAAAAGAAGAGGGCTCACCGGATATCTATACGGTGGCGCCGCTGTTTACCATTCCGGAAAATGACTTTATTAAATATGAAATGAATTACCGCCAGCTAGGAAAAAGGGCGGCAAAGATGCTGATCAGAAAGGCAGAGGAGTCCGGTGCGGAAGAAAGCACAGCACAGGAAAGTGCAACGGAAGAAAATACGGCATCAGAAAAAATACCGGATAATGTCGGGACAGAGGGACATGCCAATTGGATGATCCCGGGAGACGGATTTCAGAACTGGTTCGTGAATATCCGAAAGCCGGAAAGTACCCAGCCATTAAATATTGTAACTCTGGACAGCCCGGAAGCTTATATTATGAAAACGTTTTCCAGACTGTTTACCCAGAAAACGGGAATTGATGTAAATGTGTGCATTCTCTCTTATGATGAAATCTATGAGGCATTTAACTCGTTAGATGAAACCTCCCGTTTTGATATCCTGCGACTGGATGTGACCTGGCTTTCCTGGTTTGCCCAGAAGCTTCTCCGGCCATTGTCAGAGATCGATGAAAATATTGAAAACAGCCTGGGACAGTACGTGGAAGGAGTTCCGGAGCATTACTGCCGGGTACATGGTCAGATCTATGCGCTGCCGGTTACGCCCAGCGTGCAGATTCTTTATTATAGGAAGGACCTGTTTGAAAGCCCTATCTGCAAGCGGACCTATTTTGAGCAGTTCCATGAAGAACTGCAGCCGCCGAAGACATTTGAGGAATATAACAGGATCGCTGCATTTTTCACAAGAGATCTGACACCCTCATCACCGGTTCCTTATGGATCGACGATTACACTGGGCTCTACCGGTGTGGCTGGTTCTGAGTTTCTGGCAAGATTATTTGCCATTCAGGAAAACCTGTACGGTGCGGACGGACAGATCCATTTAGACTCCCTGCAGTGCCAGCAGGCTCTTGCGGAGTTAGTACAGCTGCGGCGTTGTACATCGCCGGAGTACTGTGGCTGGTGGACCCAGACTGCAAGGCGGTTTGCAGAAGGAAATTTTGCCATGTCCATTTTGTACAGCAACTATGCCAGTGACCTGTCGGCTCACAGTTCCCATGTAGTAGGAAATGTAGGGTACTCTATGATGCCGGGAAATAACCCGGTGCTTGGCGGCGGCAGTTTAGGTGTTTCTAAATATTGTAAGCGGCCGAAGGATGCCCTTTCTTTTATTAAATGGATGTGCAGTGAGCCGCTTTGTTCAGCGTCGGCTTTACTGGGAAGTACATCCCCATGCCGCAGGACCTATGATAATTATGAGGTTTTACATAACTATCCATGGCTGAAGCTTACCAGACACTGCTTCCCCATTGCAAAAGGGAACCGGCTTCCGGCGGAGCTTTCTGTACCCTTTGATGAGCGTAAGTTTTTGAGCATCCTGGGACTGGCAGTTAAGAATGCTTATACCGGAATTGTGACCCCAAAAGAGGCCCTTTCCGATGCCCAGATGCAGTTTTCAAATTATTTCCATACTTCTTTAGAAAAACGTTAGAAATAGTCAGATTTTAGTCAGAGTTCTTTAAGGGAGCCTCAAAGACTTGCTTATACTGATGTGCTATACTATAACCAGTGAAGAGAAAAACAAGCGGCTGCGAAGCAGACATTTGTTTTTCACGAGCGGTTAACGAAGACCCCGCCTGCGATAGCAGGCAGTAGAGCGCATAAGCGCGTGGGTCTGAGCATAGGAGAGAAACCCGCTTGCATAATTGCGTGGGCCTGAGTATATAGCACAGGAGAGAAGGTGAGCAGATGAGGACAAAAGACAATGGAAAATACAATATAGCAGGAAACACCGGGAAAAAGAAGTGTGCAGCGTTTAACTGGCTTAAAGGAGTAACAGCTGTGCTCTGTGCAGTGGCTATGTATTTTGCAGTGACTACCGGTATCCGCGGCTATGATATGTATAAGGATGCCATTGCCCAGGTCAGCCTGAAAGATAAGGTAAGCGAGATACGGTCCAAGGAAAGCTATACTGTATTTTCTGATCTTCCGGAAACGTATACGGATGCAGTCCTCTCTGTGGAAGATCACCGATTTTACGGACATATTGGTATTGATCCCATTGCCATTACAAGAGCCATGGTCAATGATGTAAAGGCCGGACGCTTTGTAGAAGGCGGCAGTACCATTACCCAGCAGCTGGCAAAAAATCTGTATTTCACCCAGGAAAAGAAGATGGAGCGTAAGGTAGCAGAGGTATTTATGGCTTTTGCACTGGAGCGGGATTACAGTAAAAATGAGATTTTAGAGCTTTATGTAAATACCATTTATTTCGGAAACGGATATTATTGTATCAAAGATGCCAGCGAAGGCTATTTCGGAAAAGAGCCGGAAGACCTGACAGATTACGAAAGCACACTTCTTGCAGGCGTCCCTAATGCACCGTCTAAATATTCCCCCACTGTCAATCTGGAGCTGGCGGAAAAACGCCAGGAGCAGGTGGTAGAACGTCTGGTAGCCTGCGGACTGTTTACAAAAGAGCGGGCATTGGAGACGCTGGCCGGAAGTGAAATGTAAGTATGAAAATAGGATGTAAAGAGATGTGAAATATCACGGCTTGTAAAAGAAAGCTATATCTGCTAGAATAAGTGAACGACTAATTAAAATGAGCGTTAGATACCCCCTATAGGGTGGAATCTAGCGCTTTCAGGCGTGTTTTGGAAAGGAAAATATTTATGTATATCATAGCAGGATTGGGAAACCCTACAAGGGAGTATGAGAAGACAAGACATAATGTGGGATTTGATACCATTGATGTGCTGGCGGACAAGTTAAATACATCTGTGGATGAGAAGAAATTTAAGGGACTTTATGGAAGGGGCATCATTGCAGGGGAAAAGGTGATCCTTTTAAAGCCTCAGACTTTTATGAATTTAAGCGGTGAGAGCGTAAGAGAAGCGGCAGATTTCTATAAAGTGGACCCAGAGCATATCATTGTTATATATGATGATATCAGTCTGGATGTAGGTCAGCTGCGTATCCGCAAGAAAGGCAGTGCAGGCGGTCATAATGGTATCAAAAATATCATTGCCCATCTGGGAACCCAGGAGTTTCCGAGAATTAAGGTAGGCGTAGGTGACAAGCCCCCCAGAATGGATCTGGCAGATTATGTACTCAGCCGTTTTTCTAAGGAAGACCGTGAGAAAATGGAACAGGCATTTAAGGATGCGGCAGAGGCAGTGGAAGTCATGATCGCAGAGGGACCAGATGCGGCTATGAACCAGTTTAATGGACACAAATAGATATCTTGTGCATAATTGAACACAGAAACGTTGAAATAGATACAACACAGACTGAAATGATAATGGAACAGGATATAAGGGGAAAACATGGAAAATCCGTTATTGGAATTACAGGAATATGAAAATCTACAGGAAGCGTTAAAAAAGGCAAAAGGACCGGTCCAGGCAACGGGAACCCTTGATTCCCAGAAGGTACACCTGATGTACTGGCTGGGAAAAGACGGGGGTTTTCCCTGGAAACTGGTGGTGACTTATGATGACCAGAGAGCCAGGGAGATCTACGATGATTTTCGCAGCTTTACGGAAAACGTATGGCTTTACCCGGCAAAGGATCTGCTGTTTTACAGTGCGGATATCCACGGAAACCTGATGACCCGCCAGCGCATTGCAGTGTGGCGGCACCTGATGGAAGAGAAGGAAGGCGTAGTAGTCACTACGTTAGACGGCCTTATGGATCATCTGCTGCCGCTGGTATTTTTAAAGCAGCAGGCGGTGACTGTGGAAAACGGCCAGATCATGGATCTGGATGAATGGAAAGAACGCCTTACAGCACTGGGGTATGAGCGTACAGCCCAGGTAGACGGCATGGGCCAGTTTTCCATCCGTGGCGGTATCGTGGACATTTTCCCGCTGACAGAGGAAGTGCCGGTGCGTATTGAACTGTGGGATGATGAGGTGGACTCCATCCGCAGTTTCGACCCGGAAAGCCAGCGGTCTGTGGAACAGCTGGAAAAAATTACCATTTATCCTTCAGCCGAGACCATTTTAACAAAAAAGCAGTTAGAAGCAGGGATTGAACGTCTGGAAAAGGAAGAAAAAGAATATGAAGCAGCCTTAAGGGCCAAACATCAGATTGAAGAAGCATCCCGTATCCGGGGTATTATCAAAGAACTGACAGAAGGGATCCGGCAAGGCTGGAAACGGGATGGACTGGATGCCTATATCCGGTATTTCTGCCCGGAGACTGTGTCATTTCTGGACTATTTCCCGGCAGGAGATACTCTGATCTGTCTGGATGAACCGGCAAGATTAAAGGAAAAAGGCGAGACGGTAGAGCAGGAATTTCGTGAAAGCATGATCCACCGACTGGAAAAGGGCTATCTGCTGCCGGGGCAGACAGAGCTTCTCTATGCAGGCACCCAGGTCCTTGCAAAGCTTCAAAGTTCTTATACTGTAATGCTTACCGGTCTTGACCAGAAGCTGCCGGGCATGAAGGTAAAGGAAAAATTCAGTTTTGATGTGCGAAACGTCAACTCCTATCAGAACAGCTTTGACATGCTTATAAGCGATCTGACCCGGTGGAAAAAAGAAGGTTACCGGGTAGTCTTGCTGTCTGCTTCCAGGACAAGAGCCAGCCGTTTAGCCAGTGACCTGCGTGAATATGATCTGCGGGCGTATTGTCCGGACGGAACAGGGGAAGAACATAAAGCGGCGCCAGGTGAGATCCTGGTTACCTACGGAAATATCCACAGGGGTTTTGAATATCCCCTGATCAAATATGTCATCATTACAGAAGGTGACATGTTTGGCACGGAAAAGAAGAAAAAACGGCGGAAAAAGAGCAATTACCAGGGAAAAGCTATTCAGAGTTTCTCTGAGCTGGCAGTAGGAGATTATGTAGTCCATGAGGAACATGGTCTTGGCATTTACAAAGGAATTGAAAAAGTAGAGCGGGACAAGGTCATTAAGGACTATATTAAGATCGAGTATGGAGATGGAGGCAATCTGTATCTTCCTGCCACCAGACTGGAAAGCATCCAGAAATATGCCGGAGCAGATGCCAAAAAGCCGAAACTGAACAAGTTAGGCGGTACGGAGTGGAACAAGACCAAGACCCGTGTAAAAGGTGCAGTCCAGGAGATCGCAAGGGACCTGGTAAAGCTGTATGCAGCCCGTCAGGCGCAAAATGGCTACCAGTACGGGGGAGATACTGTGTGGCAGAAGGAATTTGAGGAACTGTTTCCATATGAAGAAACAGATGACCAGTTAGATGCCATTGAGGCAGTGAAAAAGGACATGGAAAGCCGAAAGATCATGGACCGGCTGATCTGTGGTGATGTTGGTTACGGTAAGACGGAGATCGCCCTTCGGGCTGCTTTTAAGGCAGTTCAGGACAGCAAGCAAGTGGTATATCTGGTGCCTACTACCATTCTGGCCCAGCAGCATTACAATACCTTTGTCCAGAGAATGAAGGATTTTCCGGTGCGCATTGACATGTTAAGCCGTTTCTGCACCCCGTCCCAGCAGAAAAAAACGCTGGAAGACTTGCGAAAAGGCATTGTGGACATTGTGATCGGTACTCACAGAGTGCTTTCTAAGGATTTAAAGTTTAAAAATCTGGGGCTTCTGATCATCGATGAGGAGCAGCGTTTTGGCGTAGCCCATAAAGAGAAGATCAAGCAGTTAAAAGAAAATGTAGACGTTATGACTCTGACTGCAACCCCTATTCCAAGAACACTGCATATGAGCCTTGCAGGGATCCGTGACATGAGCGTACTGGAAGAGCCGCCGGTAGACCGTACACCTATCCAGACTTATGTAATGGAATACAACGAGGAAATGGTCCGGGAAGCTATTAACAGGGAGCTGGCGCGAAAAGGCCAGGTGTATTATGTATACAACCGTGTGACGGATATTGATGAAGTGGCTGCAAAGATACAGAAACTGGTGCCGGATGCAGTAGTTACCTTCGCCCACGGTCAGATGCATGAGCATCAGTTAGAGCGGATCATGACGGACTTTATCAATGGGGAGATCGATGTTTTAGTATCCACTACCATTATTGAGACAGGTCTTGATATTCCAAATGCCAACACCATGATCATCCATGATGCAGACAGACTGGGACTTTCCCAGTTGTACCAGCTTCGCGGCCGTGTAGGCCGTTCCAACCGCACATCCTTTGCATTTTTAATGTATAAGCGGGATAAGCTTTTAAAAGAAGAGGCGGAAAAACGTCTTCAGGCTATCCGTGAGTTTACAGAATTAGGCTCCGGTATCAAGATCGCCATGCGTGACCTAGAGATCCGGGGTGCCGGAAATGTTCTTGGAGCAGAGCAGCATGGACATATGGAGGCGGTCGGATATGACCTTTACTGTAAGATGTTGAACGAAGCAGTGAAGCATCTGAAAGGTGAGATGGAAGAAGAGGAGACCTTCACAACTACGATGGATCTGAATGTGGATGCATTTATTCCGGCATCTTATATTTCGAATGAATACCAGAAACTGGATGTCTATAAACGAATCGCTGCAATTGAGAGCCGGGAAGAAATGGAAGATATGGCAGAAGAACTGACAGACCGGTTTGGAGATATTCCGAAGAAGGTGGAGAAACTTCTGGAAGTTGCCGCATTGAAAGCACAGGCACATCAGTTGTATGTAACGGCTGTCGAACAAAAGGGAGAGGTTTACACATTTATCATGTATGAAAAAGCGAAGGTACATCCGGAACGGATTCCGAAGCTGATCGAAGATTTCCGTGGGGAACTGACATTCAAAGCAGACGGAGCCCAGCCGTGTTTTATCTATGAGAAGAAGAGAAGGAATCTGAAAGAGAAGCAGACAGATGCACTGGAAATTACGAAAAATGTGTTAAATGGGTTGAAAGGATTGATAGGCGGAGAAAAAAGCGGTATAATTGACCCATTAAGCAAATAAAGGCAGGTTAGGATAAATGAAAAAAAGAGCATTAATA
>OGYJ01002223.1_pt1 | contig 13551 bp, 16 predicted proteins | sample 1576531 | NCBI WGS metagenome assembly OGYJ01 (sample SAMEA3541574, study PRJEB24748) | human gut metagenome | biome: human gut; feature: human-associated habitat; material: faeces | place: China | collected 2012 | reverse complement strand
CGAAGCCGTGGACGCGGCAGAGATAAATGCACAGCGTCACCCGGAACGCCCACATACTGATGCAGGAGAGAATCATCGAAAACCTCACATCCCCGGCAGCCCGCATTCCATATGCCGGAATAAATGCGAGCGTCCAGACGATCGGCTTTACCACCGTGATCCATCCGACCATGTAGAGACACATCTTCGCACTCTCCGGCTCCATGCCGCCCAGAATCGTGACCGGTTTCGTCGCCAGAAATACGAGCGCACAGCTTGCGATGATGACGCCCTCCGCCACTGCCGTCAATTTTTTGATATAATAGATCGCCTCATCCTTGCGCCCCGCGCCGAGACACTGTCCGACCACCGTCATCATGCCGATTCCGATACCGATCGCCGCGATGCCGTTTAAGTTTTCCAGAATATTCGTCATCGCCTGGGCTGCGATCGCGATCGTCCCGAGGGTCGAGACGGTTGACTGAATCGCAAGCTTTCCAAACTGGAACATCGCATTTTCGATACCGTTTGGGATTCCCAATGAGAGAATCCGCATAATCCGGCGTCCGTCCGGACGGATATGCAGATAGTCACGCACCGCAATTTCCTGGCTGGGATTGTGCAAAAAGGCGAACACCACCACTGCCGAGATAACGCGGGAACCGAGCGTGGCAATCGCCGCACCGGCAACTCCAAGATGGAAGCCCCAGATAAGCACCGCATTTCCGGCGATATTTAACCCGTTAGAGACGACCGCGATCGTCATCGGAAGCCTTGTATTTCCCTGCGCCCGGTAGATCGAGGAACCGGCATCATAGAGGGCGATAAATGGGAACGAAAGCGCCGTGTAGAAGAAATAGATCTGCGCTGCCTCCATGACATCCGCCTCGACGCTGCCGAAAATCAGCCGCAGCAGCGGTCCGCGTGTCAGAAGGCAGACTGCCATGACCGCCGACGAGATGCACGCCACCACAAAAGATAACTGTCTCGCGGATTCCTCCGCATTTTTCTTATCTTTCTGTCCGATGTACTGGGAGCAGACGATCGTGCCGCCTGCCGCCAGCGCATAGAATGCCTGTATCACTAAAATATTGATGGAGTCAACCAACGAGACCGCCGAGATCGCCGCCGATCCCACGTTGCTGACCATAATGCTGTCTGCTGTACCCATCAGGGAGTTTAAAATCTGCTCTACGATCAGCGGAACCAGAAGAATCCGCAGATCGCGATTGCTGAAAAGATGATTTGTCTGCTCTTGTCTGCCCATATGCTGTCCTGTAACTTTCTATATTTTATTCTCTGTCCAAATGGTCTGTTTTTCTAACGGTCAGGCATCACATGCACGGACGCCGCCGCATCTGAGACGAAATTACCCCCTTAGCATGATAACGGATACATATAATAATTCCGCACCATTTCCCTATCCTTCGTTCACCAGCGTCAGAATCCAGTACAGCCATGCCCGCACTGAACTTGACCTCCGCACGATCAGATTCTCCCCGCAGACCTGGTATTCCCGCATTTTCTTTGCGACATACTCCTTGTCCGGAACATCTCCGATCTGAAGGGCAGCTTCAAATAAATCGTGGAAAATCGGGTGTTCCAGAATCAGGCGGACGTATTCGAGCTGGCGCGCCATATACGGCAGTTTCAAAAGCCGTCTTCCGCTCGCCGTGATATGCACTTTCACGCCGTCCTCATCCGTCTGCTTCTCCGCCAGCCCCAGATAGCGGCACGCGTTGAAATAATAGTCCGACTGTCGCTCCTTAAATCCAAAAAGCTGCGCGATCTCCCCACTCGTCATTGGATTCTCGTTCAGCCGTTCCACCAGTGAAATAACCTTGTAAAAACTGTCCGCCTGGATAAAGGTAACCGGCGGTTCCGGTTTGACCTTTGTCCGTGCCCAGACATCGTATAAATCATCCAGCGTGATCTCAATTTCCTCTAAGCTGTAATTTCGCTCCTGTACCAGCCGCAGCGAATTGTAATAGCGCAGATCCGTAAATTCATATTCCAGCAGACGGAAAATATTATTCGAATACACCATAAACACCGGACGGATCGGCTTGTGTATCTTCCCCGCCCAGAGTCTTATCGGATAATAGAGCTGCCGGATCAGAAAATTGCTGTGGACGACGTTTTTTCCCTCGAGCAGCGTAAATACATTCTCATTTTCAAATCCGCCGTCGATCTCGACCTGCGAATTCTGTACCTGGATAAGCGGCTTTTTCTCAATCGGCTCTGATTTTTGATAGTCGCTGACATAAAACTCAAAATTTCCAGACCCCATCCGCCCCGAAACCGTCTGCACCATGCGATCTTCGCCCAGAAAATCATCCAGAATCCCCGTGATGCTCATAACGTTGATCGCGCTAGCTTCCGAACGGATGTCATGAAGGTCGATCGACTCAAAGTAATCGGGTATCTTCGCGCTCGTCACCCGCTTGATACCGGACGGAATCTCCGGAAAATCCTGATATAAGTCAAACTCCCCCAGCACATAGCCGCCGCGCGACACCGGAAGAATCGAAATCTTCTTTCCAAACACCCGCGGCAGGGATTCCCGCGTATCAAATTTCGTCATCAGACGCGGTTCCTTGACTTCGCGGATCTGGTCAGCGGTGATGTAAAACCGCCCATGTTTCTCAATTTCCCGCTCAATCCGGTATTTATCAAATAAAATTCGCCATTTATCATCAATCAAGCTCATAATTGTGTACCAGAACTTCCTGAATCTCCCCGCGCTTCTCCGGTTTCACGTTGATCGCGCGCTTGGCATCCACGTGGTCGATGATGTAATCTTTATATAAATCCTCGATAAATTCGCAGGACGAATTGGAAAGCAGGAACTTGATGCCCTTTGCATTCAACATGTCACACTGCTCTTTTAATGCGATCTGCTCTTCCTCCCCGAAGCCGCCCGCGGTGTAGCCCGTGAACGACGCCGACGAGCTGATCGGCATATAAGGCGGGTCAAAATAGACGAACGCGCCCTTCCGGATGCCCTTTAACGCCTCGCGGTAATCGCCGCATTTGATCGTGATGTTTGCTTTATTTAAATACGTATTCAGCGCATGGATAGTCGCCTCGTTCGTGATATTCGGGTTCTTATATCTGCCCCACGGAGAATTGAACTCGCCGGAGCTGTTGACGCGGAACAGGCCGTTGTAGCAGGTCTTGTTCAGGTAAATGATCCGCGCTGCCCGTTCGACGTTGGTCCGCGTCTGATACGTCTCCTTGTCGCGATCCCACGCCCTCACCGTATAATAATACTCCTCGCAGTTCTGTTCCTTATGGGCGCTCAGCGCCGCAATCAGCTCTTCCGGATCTTCCTTGATCGTACGGTATACATTGATCAGCTCTTCGTTGGAGTCATTGATCACCGCCTTGTTCGGCTGTCTCCCAAAGAGCACCGCACCGCCCCCGATAAACGGCTCATAATAGGTCGAACATTCCGGGATCAGCGGATTGATGCTGTCCAGCAGCTGCCGTTTGCCGCCTACCCATTTGAGGATGGGCATGACGAACGGATTTTTTCTTGACATCGGATAGGGTACCTCCTTCTGTTTGTCTTTCTATTCACCTACAGAACCTGCCGCCGGCAGCTTCTTCCGGATACATTGCAACACAAAAACGGGAAATCAGATGTCCGCTTGTGCTCTGATTACCCGTTTATTATAATCGTACAACTGTTCTAGTTTATTATACTTGACTTTGGGGTGGATGTCCAGCATTAGAACCGGAAATTCCTTATGTATTCTCAAGCTATATCATTGTTACGGTTTCGTATGCTCCGCTCCTAAGCCTAAGTAACATTTTGCATGATCTTTATTACACTCATATACAATTGAATATCCTTTATGATCCTCAGTATCCTCAAAATTAACTAGACAGGTTCCAGCCTTCATCTCAGCCTTATGTCCATCTAAAAAAGTCACCGAGTGCCAGTCATCAGCGTTATCTGTCTCCCAATAAAGTTTAACCTTCGGATTTCTCTGCTGGGTAGACATATAATCTGCCTGTATTTCCGCATAATATGCCCTGAGATTCGCCCAGTCTGCCGCCACCTTCGCCTTGTGCATCTGTGCCGTAAAAATCGGAATTGAAATTGATACCAGTATTCCAATAATAACCACCACTATCAATAGCTCAACCAGTGTAAAACCTTCCCGTCTCTTCATCACAAATTTCTCCTTCTGTCAGTTTATGTTATTATACCCGTTTTTTCTCTAATGCAAATACATATTTTTAACAAAATCGATATTCATAAATCAAACAAGGCAAAAGTATGTATTTCCTTTCAGTACATCCAAATTTATCGGGATGACTCCACTTTCTCAGCCGGCCAGGATTTTCTCAGTGCCGTATAGGAAACCAGGAAATTGGCAAGCCATCCTGCCGGCACGGCAAGCCAAACAAAATTAATGCCAAAACGCGGTGCACCAATCAACGCCACGGACAGGCGGATCGCAAGATTTACCATGTTGGCAACGAGGAATGGCCGCATGATTCCGAGTCCGCGAAGGACTCCATCGGTTGCCATTTTAATTCCCATAAAGATAAAGAAGTAACCAAGCCATCTCATATAATCTCCGGACACCTGATAAGCCAGCGCTGTTCCGTCTTTTCCAAGAAATAGCGAAGAAATCTGCGTGTGCAGTGTTTCAATGACAAGGAAGGCAAGCGCCGCAAAACACACGTCCAACACCAATGCCGCATGATAACCTTTTTTGATACGCTCGGTTTTGCCTGCCCCAAGGTTTTGGGAAACATACGGCGAAACTGCATTACCGATGGACACGAAGATCAGGGAAAAAACATTCTCCACCCGCATCGTCGCCGCATATCCTGCAAGAGCCTGTGTCCCGAAAGGATTTACCACTGCCTGTACGATCATCATACCGATAGACACGGTAGACTGCTGCAAAACCGAGGGCACTGCGATCCGAAGCATCGAGCGCAGACCGCGCCCGTCAAATCGCTGAAACGGGCTTTGGTATCGCCGCATCCGGCTAAAAAAGATCACAAGTGAAAAAACAGCGGAAATTCCCTGGGCAATCAGGGTTGCAAGTGCTGCACCGAATACACCAAGTCCCAGACCGGCTACCATCCAAAGGTCCATCACAATATTCAGGAGTGATGAAAAGATCAGCAGCCCTAGCGGAATTTTGGATTCACCGATGGAAGTGAACATGGTGGAGAGAATATTGTACATGAACAAAAACGGAAAGCCCACAAAATAGACCCGCAAGTACAGTACCGCTTCCTCCAGAATATCGGCAGGGGTCTGTAATCCGCTCATCATCGTATGAGAAAAGCAAAAGCCAAAGATACCAAGGAGGATGCTCAGAAGCAAAAAGCTGATCAGCGACGTAGACACAATGGTTTTCATTTTGCCATACTCTTTAGCGCCGAAATAGCGGCTCACAAGCACACCGGCGCCGACACCGGCACCCAGTGCCACACAAATGAAAACATTTGTCAGGGCTGCACAGGCACCCACCGCTGCCAGTGCAGAGGAACCCACAAACTGACCGACGATAATGGAGTCAGCCATATTGTATACCTGCTGAAAAAAGCTGCCGAGAATCATCGGCATTGCAAAAACCGTCAGCGCTTTCAGCGGTGCATCGGTAATCAAATACTCATCTTTTGACATGATCATATTCCTCCACAGTTCCTTCAGCATTCTTCCATGGCTTCTTCAACTTGTTCATCTGCATCTTCTGGAAGTTGGATGGCATCCAGCTTTCGCGTGAAAAGTTCAATCATCGCAGGATACTGATTTGTAATTGGGTGACTAAACCGATAAAACTGCGGCACACCTTCTTTCTTTATATGCAGCAATCCCATTTCTTCAAGCTGTTTCGATGCCCTTGATATAGAAGCAGGTGTCAGTTCCAAGTTCTTCGCGGCTTGACTTGTAGATAGTTCCTGTTCGCCTCCAATCTTAACTCTTTTTGAGTTAAGATACAATATTTGAGTTAAGAACAGTTGAAAATCAACATTATCAAATATTATTTTTACGCAAAAAAAGCCCGATGCAACATGAGCATTACACCCACACTGCACCGGATATTCCATCATCAACTTTCATATGCCCTTCTTTTTCTCCGTACCAGCAGGCGACCTTTGCATCGGGCTGTACCGGAAAGTCCGTCCGATAGAGATAAAGCCCTGCCTCCCAAGTGGCCCGGACGGATTCCAAGCTGATATGATCCGGGATACGGCGGAGCATAGTCTGCATTCCCTGCTCCGTCTGCCCCATAAAGCGCAACGCCCATGCAGGCATATACTTTTCGTGTGCCGTTCGATACTGCTTTTGCGGCATGACCTTCAAAATCAGTCGATTCAGCACGCCAAAATCCAGATACTCCGGCCCGCTGAGGATCATTCGACCGATTTGAATGTTTGGGGAAGCCTTCAGAAAAATAGCCGGTCCGCAGCCCAGCGACTCTGCATAAAGCAGGTCCAGCCGTCCGTCCAGTTCTTTTTCAATATATTCCGCCAGCTTGTCCGCCTGAGCCTGAGCGGTCGTGTAGGTCGTTTCGCCTGTTCCGTCAAAGCCGTCGAAACTGACGGCATACACGCAGAATTTCTTTTCCAGCAGCGGGATCAGATTCTCAAACTGCCGCCAGCACATAAGATTTCCGTGCAGCAGCATAATGGTCTTTCCTTGTCTATTGCCGAATCGTTTGATGTCCATACCAATCTGCCTCCCGGCTATTTTTCGACCTTCATGCAGAAATCGCAGCGGTCATTTCCACGCCCCAGCGTCATGCTTCTCTCCCAGATCAGCTTCGGATGCAGCCCGGTATAGCTGATGTCATCACTGTTGCAAAAGCAGCGGCACAGCTCCGGGCAGCCATATTCTGTGCAGGTGGTTTCCTTCCTCTTCATCGTCCGTCACCCTTTCTTTTTGTACCCGCAGTCGCAGTAGGGCCCGCCGGAGGCAAGGGTGTACTGCCGCACAAAATTTGTCACGCCGCCCGCTTCGCTCATGGTGTAGTCCAGACGGCACAAAGCAGGGGTCAGGTCGTACAGCCCCAGCTCCTTCATCAGAGCGATATCTTCCTTGTACCTGTGATAATGATCGCAGGCGACATGGCAGTTGTCGCCGTTTTTTATTTTTTCTTTCGGAGCTTCATCCCATATGCTGGGCGTTCGGCCGTCCGAATCATATCCGCCCTCGATCTGCGGTGCGGCTGTCGCGGCTCCCCAGAGAAAGCCGTCGGGAAAAGCATTTTTGCTCACGAGTTATCCTCCTTGCTTGTTGTAACGGTGAAGTTCAGCAGATTCAATTTGCCGGAGCCTTCGAAACGAAAATACAAGGCCGACTCGGCAAGAGAGAAACGAATACCTGTCTTTGCCTGCCGTGTATTTGGACGAATATCTATTTCTCCGATACAATCGCCGTCGATCTGTGTGAACAGGCGAAGTTTACCGCGTGCTCTGCCGCTGACAGAAGCAATGATGCCGGCGGCATCGGACAAATCAAGATATTTATAACCGGTAACAGTTTTGTCTTTTATATTTGCAATATATTGGCATGGATCACATTCATGGTATTCTCCTTTTTGGGTTATATACGGATAAGAGCGCTTGTTGGTCTTTGTTGTTTTGCACGCGCCCTGTTTTCCGTACAGCACGCAGGCAATCCCCGCTTCATAATTCACACCCGTCCTCGTCGGAGCGGAGAGAAAAAGACAGTACCGGTTGAGTGTTGTCGGTGACTACATCCTTTTTTGAGTGTTCTATTTTTATTTCATCAATTTCAAACATAGTATTTCCTCAAAACTCGTTTATCGAACCTTTGGTTATTCCGCTTTCGTTGAATGAATCAACTGCAAAATAATACTTTTCTTTTTCTTTATTTAAAAATGTTACCGTATAGTCATTTTGACCATATAAAAGAATACTGTTATAAAGCTTATCGGGGGCGATTCCGAGACGGATGCAATATCCCATAGCATCGTTTTGACTGTTCCATGAGAGCCTTGCTTCGGTGGCGCTTGTTCTCTCAGCATTTTCGCCGGAAACCGCCGGAGACGTATCCATATGGGAAATAAAGCCGATGACAGGCGCTGTTTTTCCTTCCGGAAGATTGGAGGGAATCGTCGCGTACACATAGCAGTGTGCTTTGTCATATACGACATCCTGCGCGCCCATATCGTTGAGCTCCTGTGCCAGAAGGGAGGCGAGGTTTCTCTGCTTGTCTGTGCTCGGGACGGTCGTTGCGCCATCCTGGGACTGCGTGTCAATTTTTACATAACGAAGAAATTTATCCAATACGGTACTCATAATTGATTCCTTTCCGGCTGCAGCATTTTGTTCATAAAAGCAGCCTGCCGTTTATGCGGCAATGTATTTTGGCGTAACGACATTTCCGGATACCGCAAACAGGTCTTCCAGATATTATCCGACGTTATACGCTGCTTAGCTACGAGTCTGTCCATTTCCGCGAATTGTGTATTTGTAGCTGGTCAGCTCCTTTAAGCCCATCGGACCTCTCGCATGGAGCATCTGGGTGCTGATGCCGATCTCTGCGCCAAAGCCAAACTCAAAGCCGTCCGTAAATCGGGTCGATGCGTTGACATAGACGCAGGCGGCGTCCACCTGATCCAGAAATGTCCGGGCATGCGCTTCGTTGTTCGTGATGATTGCTTCGGAATGTCCGGTGTTGTAGCGGTTGATTTGCCCGATTGCTTCTTCCAGGCTGCTGACCGTCTTTACAGACAGCTTGAGCGCCAGATATTCTGTTCCGTAGTCGGCTTCTGTTGCAGGCACGCAGCCGTCGATCTCTAAAAACGCGCGGTCATCCGCATGGATTTCGACGTCCTTTTCCCGCAGCGCCTGATAGAGTTTTGGCAGGAAGCTATCGCAGATCGACTCGTGGATGACAAGGGATTCGCAGGCATTGCAGACGCCGACGCGCTGTGTTTTGGCATTTAAAATAATACGGATCGCCATATCGAAGTCCGCGTCCGCATCGACATAAATGTGACAGTTGCCGGTTCCGGTTTCGATGACCGGGACAGTGCTGTTTTCCACGACCATTTTGATCAGTCCTGCCCCGCCGCGCGGAATTAAGACATCAATAGATTCGTTTAACCGCATCATCTCCTGCGTCACTGCCCGGTCAGTCGATGGGATCAGCTGCACTGCTGTCTCCGGGATGTTACACTGTGCCAGCGCACGGTGCAGGCTTTTTTCGATCGCGAGATTGGAGAAAATTGCATCGCTGCCGCCTTTTAAAATTACGGCATTTCCGGCTTTAAAGCACAGACCGAACGCATCTGCCGTCACGTTGGGACGGGATTCGTAGATGATTCCGATGACGCCGAGGGGAACGCGGCGTTTGCTGATGACAAGACCGTTTGGACGGGTGAAGGTATCCAGAATCTCTCCGACCGGATCGGGAAGCGCAGCGACCTGGCGAAGCCCTTCTGCCATGTCAGAAATCCGCTTCTGCGTCAGGGAGAGCCGGTCAAGCAGCCCTTCCGGCATGCTGCGGCTGCGTCCGGCTTCCAGATCCTTTGCATTTTCTGCAAGAATGTCTGCTGCGTCCGCTTCCAGACATTTAGCCGCTGTAAACAGCGCCTTATTCTTGGTATCCGTATCAAGCCCGGCAAGGATGTAGCGGACTGCTTTTGCCTGTTTTCCGATTTCTTTCAGATCAGCCATCTATAAGGTTCCCTCCTTTATCGTCGTTCTGTAACAATCAAATCCATGTTGATATCATGCGGTTTTTGCCCATCCAGTATCTCGAACAGCTGGCAGGAAAAGCAGAGCCCGACAAGATAAGGTCTGTCGGCAGCAGGAATTTTACCAAGATAGCGGTCATAAAAGCCCTTTCCGTAGCCAATGCGTGCGCCGGATCGATCAAAGGCAAGTCCGGGAGCGGTCAAAAGCGTCGGAATCGAAGCATTCGGCAAAAAGCGCTTTGTCTGTCCGGGCGGCTCCAAAATATGCTGGTAGCCGGGCGCAAGCTCTGCTCTGTCTGTAATTCGGAAAAACTCCATCTGATCGCCCAGAACCTTAGGAAGAAAAACTTCCTTTCCCGCTGCCAGCGCAGCATCAATGAGAAGTCCGGTCGATACCTCTGATCCATAGGAGGCATACAAAAGTACCTGTTTTGCCTGCTTCCAGACAGCCGTTGCCATCAGATTTTCTGCGATTTCCCTGCTTTTATGGAAACGGCTCTCTTCCGAAAGCTGTTCCCTGTTCTGTTTTCCGAGTGCTCTGTTACTGCGCGTTTTTTGATCCATAGTGTTCGCCAAGGTTTTCGATCGAACCGTCCTCATTCTGGATGTTGATGTTATTTAACTGATTCCGCAGATTCTGGCGGACGTTGTCAATATATTCCTTCCGAAGCAACGCCTGTTCAGATTTTTCTGCTTCAGTCAGACCTTCCGATGATTTTGATTTTTTATAAAGCTCGTTGATCCGGGCAATTTTCTGTTCCAGTGTCATGTTTTCCTCCCATTTCTGCGCACGTTTTTTTTCGCATATCGAGTTTGTGTCAAGTGTGCGCAGACACAAAGCTCTGGTTTCTGTTTGCTCAGCCACGCTCACGGCAGCTGTGCAGGTTCTCTACGAAATCCGGCAGATCGAAGGCATCCTGCTTTTCTGCCAGAAACAGCGTTCCATAATTCTCCCCGTCAATGATCCGGTGGATAATCCGGACATCCTTGCTGTTCGCAATCACCATATCAGCTCCGCTTGCGGTTGCGATGGTGGCAGCAGTCAGCTTGGTCGACATGCCGCCGGTTCCAACGCCGCTGCCGGTGGTGGATTTGCCCATCCGCAGGAAGGATTCGTCCAGATGCTCGACCGTTTCAATAAATTCTGCATCCGGATTTGCCCGCGGATCATCGGTATAAAGTCCATCGATATCCGATAAAAGAATCAGCAGGTCTGCGCCGATCATCGAAGCGACAATGGCGGAAAGCGTGTCGTTATCGCCAATCTCGATTTCGTGCGTTGCGACGGTGTCGTTTTCATTGACGATGGGAATGACGCCCATCCGAAACAGCTCTTCAAAGGTGTTCTGCGCATTGATGCGGTTGGTATCGTTGGAAATTGTCTGACGTGTCATCAGAATCTGCGCCGTCACCTGATTATATTCTGCAAAAATTTTCTGATAGGTCATCATCAGGCGTGCCTGACCGACCGCCGCACATGCCTGCTTGACTGCGATCGGATGCTCCTGCAGCTGCTCCGGCGTCAGATGCACCGCCTTTTTGCCCTGGGCGATAGCGCCGGACGAAACGAGCACAACGTCCTTTCCCTGATTTTTCAGATTACACAGCTCCCGCACCAGAACCTCCAGACGGATATAATCCATATCGCCGGTTTCGGTATGCTGCAGGGAAGAGGAACCGATTTTGATGACAACTCTCTGTTTCTTTTTCAGCAGGTTTCGTCTGGTATCCATGTCTATATCTCCTCTTTTGGTCATTTGCCGGTTTCGGAAAATGGAGCGTAACAGGAAGCGATTGCTTCGGCAACCCGCACACCGTCCATCGCCGCAGAAGTAATGCCGCCTGCATAGCCTGCACCCTCTCCGCAGGGATAGACCCCCCGGATATTTGCCTGCAGCGTGTCATCGCGGACAATCCTCACTGGAGAGGATGTCCGGCTTTCGATGCCGGAAACGACTGCATTTGCATCGTCAAAACCTGGAATCCTATGTCCGAACTGCTCCATTCCTTCGATAAACGCTTCCGACAGGCTGTCCGGCAGCACGCTTTTTACGTCTGCAAACGTCCACTGTCCCTTGATTGCAGGGACAAATTCCGTCGGGATATGTCCGGTCGTTGCGGTATCCGAAAAATCTCCGTAACGCTCTACCGGGATTTTCCCACATCCGGCAGAAAATGCCTTTTCTTCCAGCCTGCGCTGAAATTCGATGCCGGCGAGCGGTTCGTCCGAACCGTAATCTGCAGGCGTAACGGAAACAATGATTGCACTGTTTGCATTTGCACCGTTTCTGCCGCTGTAGCTCATGCCGTTTACCGCAATGCGTCCCGGCTCGCTGCTGGCGTTGACCACGTAACCGCCAGGGCACATGCAGAACGAATAAACGCCTCTGCCGCCGGAAGTCCTTGCCGTCACCTTATATGGAGCAGCGCCTAACGAATCCGGATGTAGTGTTCCATATTGGGACTGGTTGATCAGCTCCTGTGGGTGCTCTACGCGCAGTCCAACTGCAAAGGCTTTGGCTTCCATATGAAGTCCGCTTTCATACAGTTTAAAAAACGTATCCCGCGCGCTGTGTCCGATCGCAAGCACGGCGGTCTCGGTGTCGATCACAGAGCCGTCCGAAAGGATAACGCCGGTCAGCGCTCCATTTTCAGTACGGAAGGTTTCTACGCGGCTCTCAAAACGGACTTCTCCGCCGAGCTGTATGATTTTTTTCCGCATCTGTTTTACGACATTGGACAGAACATCTGTTCCGATATGCGGCTTTGCTTCGTAGAGAATTTCCGGCTGCGCGCCGTTTTCTACAAAAATCGAAAGGACATGTCTGCCGCGTCCGTCTTTATCCTTGATCAGAGTGTTCAATTTGCCGTCTGAAAACGTGCCTGCGCCGCCCTCTCCAAACGAAACGTTGGATTCCGGGTTTAAGGGTCCGCCGTTCCAGAAGGCTTCGACATCCTTTTTGCGCGCTTCCACGTCCTTTCCTCGTTCCAGCAGAATCGGACGATATCCGTTTTGTGCGAGCATGTAACAGCAAAACAGACCTGCAGGACCGCTTCCGATAATCACGGGGCGTCTGCGCAGCGCCTTTGTCCCCGGCTTCGGAAATTGATACGGTCGCTCTGTCACGATGGAAACATCCTTATTTTTGCTGCGGGACACACAGTTTTGCTCGGAAATGCCGTTTAATGTGATGTCCACGACGTAAATCAAGAAAATGTCCGGTTTTTTGCGGGCGTCGATCGACTGCCTGCGGATCTGCAGGCTGGCAATCTGTTCGGATTTTATATGTAACGCCTTTGCCGCCTTGTGGTACAGTTCCGTTTTGGAATGTCCGGCAGGGAGCTTCAGCTGGGAAATTCGAATCATAGGGTTCTCCATATTGATTAAAGTTGTATCTGGCTATTTGGTAACTGCGTTAGCCACGCCGCATTTTCGTCAGCTCTACGGTAGTTTCATTCCTCGCGCGCAGCCGCCGTTCCCGCGATCTGTCCGCTCGTCCATGCCCACTGGAGGTTGTAACCGCCGCAGCGACCGTCCACATCGAGCAGCTCGCCGCACAGATACAGACCGGGAAAACGCTTTGCTTCCAGGTCGTCTGTTACCTCCTGCAAGGAGATTCCGCCGGTGCAGACCTGCGCATTTTGAGCCGGATTTGTGCTAATTACGACAGTTTTTAAAGCGCGCATATTCTGCAGCATCGAAAATACCGCGTTTTTGTTGGCAGCTGTTACGATGTCCTGCGCTTTTAGGGGGCTGCGTTCAATAAACAGCTGTGCAAGCTTCGACGGCAAAATGCCCTGTGCCAGAAATCTCACATGCTTGCCGCAGCACGCCTGATACTGTCTGCAGCAAAATTCGTTCCATTTG
>OGYJ01002214.1_pt1 | contig 13577 bp, 8 predicted proteins | sample 1576531 | NCBI WGS metagenome assembly OGYJ01 (sample SAMEA3541574, study PRJEB24748) | human gut metagenome | biome: human gut; feature: human-associated habitat; material: faeces | place: China | collected 2012 | reverse complement strand
CCGAAAGGGACGGCATTTTTTAAGTTACTTCACTCCGTTGACGTAGCGATACAGGAACGTCACGGCCTCGCCGCGCGTGCAGGAGGCGTAGGGGGAGAAGGTGGTCGTGCTGGTGCCCTGGGTGATGCCCTTGCCGACAGCCCACAGGATGGCGTTATAGTAGCTCGCCTCGTTCACGGAGCTGACATCCTTGAACGGGTTGGAGTAGTAGCCGCTGGGCTTGCCCGCGTAGCGGTACAGGAACGTCACGATCTGAGAGCGCGTGCACTCCTGATACGGGGAGAAGGTCGTCGCGTTGGTACCGGCGGTGATGCCCTTCTGGCTGGCCCACAGGATGGCCTTGTAATAGCTGGCGTCTCTGACGGAGTTCACATCGGTGAACGGGTTGCGGGTGCTGGTCGGCTCCGGAGAACCGGCGGCGCGCCACAGGAAGGTCACGATCTCGGCACGGTTGCAGTTCTTGTACGGGGAGAAGGTCGTGCTGGACGTGCCGTTGGTGATCTTGTTGTTCACCGCCCACTTGACCGGCTCATAGAAGAAGTCGCTCGCCTTGACGTCGATGAAGTTCATCGTCTGGGCGATGGTGATAGCCATCGTACCGGAGGCCTCTTCGTTCTTGGTGCCGTAAACGGTGAAGGGGATGTAGACGGTCTTGCCGGCCTCGGCCCATCTGGTGGTGTGGTAGGCGACGTCCGCAAGGTCATACTGCGTGCGGGAGGGCTCATAGTAGAACTTGTCGGTGCTGTCGGCCAGCTTGCCGGTGGAGTAGCTGCTGTAGGAGCGGTACAGGCCGCCGTAAGCGTAGGAGGAGACGTTCTTGCCGCTCACGTCGAACTTGACATAGTCGAGCTCAGCCTTGCGGTAAGAGGTCTTGGCGTCCTGCAGGAAGTTGACGAAGTCGCGCGCGGTCAGCTGGACGGTATCGTCAATGCCGACGGTGTAGGTGATGTCTTCCTTGACAACGGAGATGACGACGTTGACGTCATAGTTGACCTTGTCGGGCTTTCTGCTGTTGGGCTTTTCGATCTCGCCGTAGACGCGGAAGGTCAGGGTGATGGTGTCCTTGCTGGGCTTGGAGACCGTGTCGAAGCTGACCTTGTCCATGTCGGTCATGTCAGTCTTGCTCTTGTTGGAAGAGGTGATCTCGGTGCTGCCATAGTACAGCGTGCCCTCGCTCTTGGTGCTGGGGATGGAAGAGGTCAGGACGGCGTGGTCAAAGGTGATCTCGTCCTTCTTGGGGTTGTAATTGCCATTGTCCTCGGCGTAATCCTCGAGGAAGCTCTCGAAGTCCTTCTGGTTGAAGGTCACGCTCTTGCCCGCGACAACATTGTAGTTGATGTCGTAGGACTTCTGAGAAACGGTGATCGTACCGGTGGAAGCGATGTCGTCATCAACAGCGACAACATAGAGGGTAGCCTTGCCATTTCTGTCGAACGCGCTGGAGGAAACAGTGTAGTCCTTGTTCTGAGCAACGGGCTTCCAACTTCTGGGGGCGTAAGAGGTTCTGCTCCAGTCACCGTTGTACATGTCGGACTTGAAGCTGGTGCTGCCCTCATAGATGTAGAGGTAATCGTAATCGCTGTTGGTGAAGGTCACGGACTTGCCAGCAGAAGTGCCGGTCACAGTATCCTTGATTTCGCCCTTGCTGTCGACAGTCAGGTACATGGTGACAACATAATTGTTGTTGACCTTGAGCTGGAAGCTGGCATCGCCAATATAGGCTTCGTCAGCATAGATGGTGAAACCATCAGTGACAGAACTGCCATTGCTCAGCGTGGTCTTGCCATCTTTGAGGGTGACGCGGCTGGGCGTACCAACAACAGTGATGGTATTAACATTGTTGTAGCGGAAGCTGCTGTCCTGCTTCTTGATTGCATCAGCGAGTTTATCCTGAATGTCGGACTGGCGGTAACTATCGCTATCGCCATTGACGATGGAGCTCAGCTTCACATCAAGAGCAGAGATATCAACGGTGTAATCAAGCGCGGGGTACTGCTTGCCCATGTAGGTGATGGTAGCGGTAACAACAGCCGTACCGGACTTAGCACTGCTCTTTGCAGTCACAGTAGCGCTGCCGTTGGAGTTCTTTGTAGGCGTGTTGATGAGGTTACTGCCGCTCTTTACAGCCCAAGTAATATCAAAGTTTGCCGTATTGCTGCTCTGGTAATAAACGGTATCGTTGGTGCTCTTCAGAACCGGCGCTGCGATGGTGCAAGAAGCGCTATTGTTGGTAGCAATGGTCTTAGTTGCATCTTCACCGTTGCGGCTGGGGGAGTAGGGGTCAGGCTTAACCGTGATGGTGACAGTCTTACGAATAGATTCAGAAGAACCTTCCTTAGCAATGCAGGTGACAGTATAAATCGTATTGGCATTGACATCAGGCGCAATAAAGGTCGAGGTCTGAGAATCGGTATTGTTCAGCGTTGCACCAGCCGGAGTAGAAGACCATGCATAACCGACGCTTTTACTTCCGGTACGCGCATAGCTGGCTGTCAGTTTAAGGCTCTGGCCAGAGTAGACGGTAGCAGCGTAATTATCGCCACTGGCCGTAACGCCAGTGCCAGAGATGCTAAGGGTCTGACCAGTGACAGGAGTGTAATTCACAGTAACGGAGACAGACAGTGCGTCAGCTGCACTGCTGGACTTGACAGCCCAATTATCACCATTTTTGGTAATGACAGCGCTATTATAACCGGTGACGTTGAGCCTTAAGTCTTCTGCTGAAAGCGTTTCGCTGTCGGCGCTAAACTTATCGATGGTAACAGAAGTGGAGTTGTTAAATGAATAGGTTCTGCCCTTGTAGGTGACAGTGGCTTGTTTGACAGCAGCTTCAAAAGCAGCCTGCTTGGTGGTAACGGTAACACTCTTCGCTGTGGTCAAAGTGGAATTTTCCACCGTTACCTGTGTAGCCGATTCGCCTGAACCAACGGTTGCATTCAGCGTAACTGTGCAGTTAATCGACAGATTTTGATTGCCAACGGTGCCAGAGTAGGTTTCGGTATTGGCGGTAACACTATCGCCCAAACCAGTCCATTGATAGTTGGAAACTGTCGCAGCATAATCCGTTCCGTTATAGGTAATCTTCGGATTGGTAATGCTAAAGCTGACGGTATCTCCTTCACTTGCCGTGGTCGGACCACTGATAGTGAAAGAACCTGTTGCTCCTACGGTTGTCGCGGCGTTCGCCGGAACGATGACCAGACTCAAGATCATGGTCAACGCCAGCAGCGATGAGAGAAATTTCTTCATAATTTTCTTCATCCTTTCTCATTTTTGTGATCTGGCCCCGCGCGCACAGAGCCGTTCTCATACATCGGCATTTTACCATGCCGCGGGGAATAAGGGAACAGAAAAATGCAAAATTCATAAATTCTTCATCTTCCTGTCCGCCGCCTCCCCCTTGTGTTACTTATTAGACGCAAAAAGCGTCGATTTTGTTTCACAAAATCTCAAAATTTTCAAAATTTTTTATGCCGCGAAAAACCGCACGTACACATATACTCCCGCCGCGATCTGAGCAAGTAAGATCGCCGGAATGCCGAACCGGAAGTACCAGTGCCGCGTCTTATGGTGAAAGACCCTCATTGCGAAAAGAGCACCCGCGCTGCCGAGCAGCAGCGCGAGTGCAAATAAGGTCTTTTCGGGAACGCGCCGTGCGCCCTGTATTTTGGCGCGGCGCTTGTCTGCGCCATAGACGCAGAAAGTAATTAGATTGATCGCGGCGAGATAGATGACAAAAACTCTCACTTTTCGAGCTTGCTGAGCTCCACAGCCGCCGCCGCGCCGAGGCGCGCGTTGTTGAACACGAGCTGGATGTTGGAATCCAGGCTGTCGCCGCCGGTCAGGTCCTTGATCTTGGCAAGCAGGTACGGCGTGGTGGCCTTGCCGTGAATGCCGTCCTTCTTCGCGTCCTCGACGGCCTCGGCAATGGCCTTGTCGATGACCTCTTTGTCCATGGAGTACTCCTCGGGGATGGGGTTGGTGACGAGGAGGCCGCCGCGCAGGCCCAGCTCGCGCTTGACGTGGAAGGCCTTGGCCAGCTGCTCCGGCGTGTCGAGCTCGTAGTCGACGCCAAAGCCGGACTTGCGCGTATAGAACGCGGGCAACTCGCTCGTGCCGTAGCCGATGACGGTCACGCCGTGGGTCTCGAGGTATTCGAGCGTGAGGCCGAGGTCGAGAATGGACTTCGCGCCCGCGCAGATGACCATGACGGAGGTGTTGGCCAGCTCTTCAAGGTCAGCGGAGATGTCGAACGTCTCCTGCGCGCCGCGGTGCACACCGCCGATGCCGCCGGTGGCGAACACGCGGATGCCCGCCATGTCGGCGATCATCATCGTGGTGGTGACGGTGCAGGCACCGTCCTTGCCCTGCGCGACGAGCACGGGCAGGTCGCGGCGGGAAGCCTTCGGGATGCCCGCGCCGGTGCGGCCGAGGTAGTCGATCTCTTCCTTGGAAAGGCCCGCCTTCAAGCGGCCGCCGATGATGGCGATGGTCGCGGGGACTGCGCCCGCGTCGCGGATGATCTGCTCGACCTTGAGCGCGGTCTCCACGTTCTGGGGATAGGGCATGCCGTGGGAAATGATGGTGGATTCGAGCGCCACGACGGGCTTGCCGGCGGCAAGGGCCTCGGCAACCTCGGGGGCGATATCCAGATACTTGTTCATAGTTAAAAATCCTCCTGTAAAGTAATAGGTGAAAGTTTCACGTTTACCTTTTGAGGTAAGATTGTATCATAACATACAACTTGTCAAAAGTCAATACAAAGCGGGGCTTGAATTTGCACGGGAAGTGGCATATAATACCTCTATTATCCCGTGAAAACCCACAAAAGGAAGGAAAATTATTATGGAACGAGTGAGAATTGCCGCGCTCTTCGCCGACAAAGAGCAGTACGGCGGCGCAAGCGTCACCGTATGCGGCTGGGCGAAGACCATCCGCGATATGAAGACCTTCGGATTCATCGAGCTGAACGACGGCTCGTGCTTCCGCAATTTGCAGGTCGTGATGGATGCGAATTCTCTTTCTAATTATAAGGAGATCGCCGCGCAGAACGTGGGCGCCGCCCTCATCGTGCACGGCACCGTCGTGCTGACGCCCGAGGCCAAGCAGCCGCTCGAGGTCAAGGCAACAGAGATCGAGGTCGAGGGTGCGTCCTCGCCCGACTATCCCTTACAGAAAAAGCGCCACAGCGTCGAATATCTGCGCACCATCCAGCATCTTCGTCCGCGCACGAACCTCTTCTCCGCGGCCTTCCGCGTGAGAAGCGCGGCGGCCTACGCCGTGCACGAGTTCTTCCAGAGCCGCGGCTTCGTCTATGTCAACACCCCCATCATCACCGGCTCCGACTGCGAGGGCGCGGGCGAGATGTTCCAGGTCACGACGCTGGATTTGGAGAACCCGCCGAGAACGCCCGACGGTAAGGTCGACTACAGCAAGGACTTTTTCGGCAAGAAGACGAGCCTGACCGTCTCCGGCCAGCTCAACGCCGAGAACTTCGCCATGGCGTTCGGCGACGTTTACACCTTCGGCCCCACGTTCCGCGCCGAGAATTCCAACACCGCGCGCCACGCCGCCGAGTTCTGGATGATCGAGCCGGAGATGGCCTTCTGCGACCTCAACGGCGACATGGAAGTGGCGGAAGCGATGATCAAGCACATCATTCGCCGCGTGATGGAGCGCTGCCCGGACGATCTCGCGTTTTTCAACAGCTTTGTCGACAAGGGCCTTCTTGAGCGTCTCCAGCACGTTGCCGAGTCTGACTTTGGCCGCGTGACGTATACCGAGGCGGTCAAGCTCTTAAAGGAGAGCGGCCAGAAGTTCGACTACCCCGTCGAGTGGGGCATCGACCTCCAGACCGAGCACGAGCGCTACCTGACCGAGCAGATCTTCAAGCGCCCCGTGTTCGTCACGGACTATCCGCAGGAGATCAAGGCGTTCTATATGCGCCTCAACGACGACGGCAAGACCGTCGCCGCGGCGGACTGCCTCGTTCCGGGCATCGGCGAGATCATCGGCGGCAGCCAGCGCGAGGAGCGCATCGAGCTGCTCGAAAAGCGCATCCGCGAGCTCGGCATGAATCCCGAGGACTACTGGTGGTACTGCGACCTGCGCCGCTACGGCTCCTGCCGTCACGCGGGCTTCGGCCTCGGCTTCGAGCGCATGGTGATGTATTTAACGGGCATCGGCAACATCCGCGACGTAGAGCTGCATCCCCGCACCGTGGGCAACGCAGACTTCTAATTCTTCAAAAAACAAGGGACGCGGAAACCGTGTCCCTTGTTTTTTGAGAATTACACTCCGCTTCGCGCCTTGCCGCCCAAAGGGCGGCTTCGACACACGCGGAGCGAGAAGAGTTTTTTGGCACGCGCATGTCGCGCCAAAAAACGATTCGAAATCATTTCGCGTCTGCAGACGCGAAAAGCTGTGACGCTTTAATTATTTTGTGGTAAATAGTTACAAATGGGAACAAAAGCGCGAAAGGGGTAGTCAAAAAAAGTGAAGTCTGCTATAATGACCGCGCAGTTTTGAGAGAGGAGATTTTGACATGAAACACTTTTTTGCACTGCTGCTCAGCGTGCTGATGGTGCTGTCGCTGCTGACCGCCTGCGGCGACAAGGTGACGCCGTCTGACGATAGCGATCAGACAGTCACGGACGAGAATGGCGGCGATACCGACAACAATACTGACGATACAACTGACCCCTACGACGCCGTGCGCAACTACTGGTCCGAGGACCAGCTCACGCAGGCCTGGGGACCGGATCAGGTGGTGGAGCACCTCTTTTTCCACCCGATCATTGCCTACCCGCAGTGGGCGTTTCACGACTGCAATGCCTCGCAGGATCAGCGCTACGGCCTCGACGACTGGATGGTCACGGCGGACGAGTACAAGAAGATCTTACAGTCCGTGTACGACAAGGGCTACATCTTAGTCGCGATGGAAGACGTCTGGAGCGAGGTGACGGACGAGACTGGCACGCACATGGTGCGAAACACCCTCATGCTGCCAGAGGGCAAAAAGCCGCTCGTCATCAGCTTTGACGACGTAAACTACTACCCCTATATGCTCGACGAGGGCTTCACGAGCAAGCTCGTCGTCGGCGAGGACGGCGAGATCTGGGCGCAGTGCACCGATCCGTACACAAATGAGACCTTTTTGACCAAGGAGCTCGACGCGACGCCCATTCTCGACCAGTTTGTCTACGAGCACCCCGATTTTTCGCTGAACGGCGCGAAGGCCATCTTCTCGCTGACGGGCTATTGCGGCATTCTCGGCTACCGCACGCAGGACGACCGCGACATCGCGGCGGATTCGCCCGACCGCCCCGCGTTCGACGCCTACCGCGCGAGCGAGATCGAAGCGGTCAAGCCCGTCATAGCGCGCTTGAAGGAGACCGGCTGGACGTTCGGCAGCCACACCTGGGGCCACATCCGCCTCGACACCAAGTCGCTCCAGACCGTCATCAACGACACCGAGCGCTGGGCGGACGAGGTCGGCTCGCTCGTCGGTCCGACGCAAATTCTGTTCTACCCCCACGGTGGCCGTCCCGACGGTGACGACTGGCACACGACCGGCGAGCGCTTCAAGTACCTGCAAAGCCAGGGCTTCCGCATTTTCGCGAGCGTCGGTACGAGTTCGTTCAGCTATGTGAAGCCCGACATTTCCGCTGTCATCTGCGACCGTCTGCATCCGGACGGCACCACGCTGCGCCACTCGCGCAGCCGCTATCTGCAATTCTATAACGCCGAGGATATCATGGATACGCAAGTGCGTCCTGATCTTGGCGTAGACTGGTGAGGAGGCGTTTTTATGGCGACGTTAGAAGAACTCAAGGCGAAGGCCGTCGCCATGCTGGACATGGCGTATGTGCCGTACTCCCACTTTCCCGTGGGTGCGGCGCTCGAATGTGAGGACGGCGCGGTCTTTACCGGCTGCAACATCGAAAATTCGAGCTACGGCCTGACGAACTGTGCCGAGCGTACCGCGGCGTTCAAGGCCGTGAGCGAGGGACGCCGGCATTTCACGCGCATCGTCATCGCCGGGCGCAGCGACGACTACTGCTACCCCTGCGGCGCGTGCCGTCAGGTGCTCTACGAGTTCGGCCCTGACATGGAGGTCGTGTGCCTGAACAAGGACAACGAGGAAAAGCACCTGCACATCAAGGAGCTGCTTCCCTACGGCTTCGACCAGACGTGGCTTGCGATCGACGAGAAATAACGAAAAAAGAGAGCGGCGCTGCCGCTCTCTTTTTTGTTCGTTTCAGTTGCTTCCAGAGGAAGAGGCTCCAATCGTCACCTCGCCGCTCATCGTTTCGATCGTAAGCTCGCTCACCGCGCCGCCGTCGAGCGCGGGCACGGAGTAGTGCGTTTCGCGGTCGCCGCAGGCGATGAGCGTGCCCTCGCGCTCGGTGAGCGCGGAGTCGAAGGAGCCCTTTTCGGTTTCGTAGTCGAGAGTAAACCCGTCCTGCGCGGGAAGGGTCAGATAGATGCTGCCGCTCTCCGTTTCGGCATCAAGGCGCAGCGCACGCTCGGTAGCCAAAATCAGGTTGCCGCTGACGCTTTCGAAGTCCAGCGCGCCGAGCGCGCCGGCGATATCCACCTTGCCGCTCGCGGTTTCGATCTCGGCATTTTCCGCTTCGCCCGCAAGCTCGATCGCGCCGGAGACGGTCGAGAGCTCAATTTTCCCCCATGTGCCGTCCACCACGCCCACGCTGCCGTTCACCGTCTCGATCTCGACCGTGGGGCAGGTTGCACCCATCACGCGCGCGTCGCCGCCGACGGTCGAAAGCTTGATCCTGCCGGAAACGTCCGCGCCCACGATGGTGTAGGCGTCCGTTGTTTCGACTTTTATCTCCTCAAAGTGACCGGCGCTGACCAGTTGCGCCGGAAGTCCCACGTCGAGGTACTTTTCCCCGTCGTAGCTGCCGCGGTAAGCGTCGCCGAGGAAGCGGATGCGCAGCGTGTCGCCGTCGATCGCGCAGACCATCTTCTCGCTCTCGGCGAGCGGCGCGGTGGATTCCTCCTTCACGCTGATCTGCGCGCTCTGCTCGGCGGCATAGATGTTCACGCTGCCGCTGCGCCACGAGATGTCGATCTTGCGGATGTCTTCGCTCTCGCCGATGCTGAGCACCGCGCCCGTGTGGAGCTCTTTTGTCCCCTCCGCCCGCGTGCAGAAGGTGTAGGTCGCGCTGCTGGCGTCCCAGAGGGCGTCGACGGCGAAAATGCCGTCGCTTTGCGGCAGTTCTGCGCGGAATGTGCCGTTATCCTGCTGCTGGGCGGTCACGGTCTCGGACGGCATGCCGGTGGTGCCCCAAGCGTCGGACGGCCAACAGCGGAGACTGACGGAATCGGGCGAATTATCGCCAAAATCGAGCGTTACGGTGTAGAAATAGGCGGCTGAAACTGCAAAGGGCATTTCCAGCACAGGCGTGATGTCACGGGAGGTTTCGTCCAGCGGGTGCGCGCCGCAGGCAATGACGGTCATGCTCTGTAGGCCCTGGGGGTAGGTCCAGTCGTAGCTGCTGCTTTTGAGGGTGACGCTGCAAGCGTTTGCACTTGTCACCGTCAGTGTTGGCGGGGTTTGGCGCGCGGCCTCGTCTGCGCTTTTTTCGCCGCAGGCGGTCAGCGAAAGGGCCAGCGCGAGCGGGAGCAGGAGGGAAAGGAGCTTTTTCATCGTTCAGTCCTCGTTTCTTTCGGATACTTCTATAGACGCATGATAGGTAAAAAAGTTCCCGCGCACAACGGCGATCGTTGCACAAAACGCGGCAATTTGTGGTATCGTGAATTCTAATATTGGGGGCGGTACAACTTTTTGCGCCGTTGTGTGCAACGTTTCTTCATGATACGGCGTATCATGAAAAGGCAAATCATGCAGCAGTGTCCCCCCATTTTCAGGGGGGTGTGAGGTGCCTTTTCCAACATTATCAAAATTTGGGGGAAAGAGCATGGAGACGACAACAAATTACAAACTTCCGCAATGGGTCAAGGCGGATCAGATCAAGATGGACGACTTCAACGACGCGTTCGGCAAGATCGACGCGCAGATGAAGAAAAACGCCGACAAGGCCAACGCGGCGGCGAGCGCGGAGAGCGTGGGCACGCAGATCACGGCGGTGCAGGAACAAATCGTGGCGGTGGAGCAGGAGATCAAGCTCGTGTCGCTCGGTGATGTGCGCACGACGACGGCGGCGAACGGCAGCATCGTCTACGACCTGTCGGCGCTGAACATGGCCGACTACCGCGCGTTTCTGGTGTTTGCGACGGTGGACGCGGCGGGCACGGGCGTGAGCGACAAGGGCAGGGTGGAACTGCTGTGCGACAGCAAGAGCATCGGACTGCTGGCCGACGCGATGGGCGGCCACGCGGCGACCGTCGCGTGGATCTTTCCCGCGATGTACGGTGTGGCGGCGGGCTACCACACGCCGACGCAGAACCGAAACGACAGCTTTGAGGGACTCAGCGGCTCGATTTTGAACGGCAGCGCAAACTGGAACGCCATGCAAAGCATGACATTCAAGTTTACCGGGCTGAAAGGCTCGGGCTGCGTGCTGTATGGGTTGAAAAAGTAAAAATGAGCAAAAAAGAAGACCCCATGAGGGGTCTTCTTTTTTGACTAATCAGAGATTAGACAGTAGTGTCGTCAACAGTGATCAGATACTTGGCAGTGGTCTTGCCATCCCAAGCGGTGACGATGACGTACATATCGCTGGCAACCTCGCCGGAAGCGGTCTCAACATTGTTGGTGTTGTAGACCTCAATGGTCTGGTTGTCGTTCGCCTTGGCCTGCTTCAGCAGCTCCTTGAGGTTAGCAACAGTAACGGTCTGAGCGTTGGTCTTGACGGTGATAGAACCGTCAGCAACGGTCGCGGACTGGTTAGCAGCCTCGAAGTTGTAGTTGCCGTTCTTGAGCGCGGCATTGGTGTAAGCCTGCTGATTCTGGACGGTGTAAACGATATTACCAGAGACCTTTTCAGAGGAGCTGATGACAGCCTTGACGACATCGCCGGAAGCGAGGTCAGTCACTTCCTTGTTGTCCTTATCATAGTACTTGACAGTCAGAGAAACGTCTGCTTCATCGCCGTTGTCCATCTTAGCGCCCTTGATGCACTCATAGGGCTTCAGAGCAACAGTGATGTCAGCAAAATTCTTGCCGTAGTACTCGCCGTTGCCGGTCTTGCCGTTCACGAGAGCCTCAATGTAGAGGTCGTAAACGACGAGAGCGTCATTGGTGTTGCTGGTCTTGGTATCATCGTACTGGACGAAGATAAGGCTATCGGTGGTCAGATCCTTAGCGATCCAATCAGTGTCAACCTTGCCCTTGACGATGGAGCCCTCGTACTTGGCGACCAGAGCGTCGTCAAGATCGAACCACTTGCCATCTTCGGTCTGGATGCGCTTACCATCGCTGGTAATCACATTGAGGTTGTAAGTGTTGTACTTAGCAATCGCGGTCCAAACATAGTCGGAATCCATGGTGACCTCATACAGGCCAATCGCCTCAATGCCGTGGCTGGCAGTGCCCTGACCCTCTGCATAGTAGAGATCAATGGTGGTGTCTTCCAGCTTGCCGTCGACGAGCTCATAAGCCTTGAAGGTGGCGTAGGGCTTGCCGTCGTTCCAGTGGGAGTCATAAGCCTCAGTGTCATAGATGAACACAGTACGGGTGGTGATTTCGTATGCATAGACATAGATCATGTCGACATAGCCGTTGACCATCGTGTACTGGACTTCAAAGCCCTTGAAGCTGGGGAGCTTTTCGTAGCCGGTGTAGGCAGTGAAAGTGCCCTTCGGGGATTCCTTGGTCTGGAGCAGGATCTTGGTATCCTTGCTGAGCTGCAGGCGGGTGGAGTTATCGGCAAGCTCGCTATTCTTAATAGTCAGATACTTATCGCCGCTGTTGTAGGAGGCGAAACCGGCAGTCTCAAACTTGGAATCATCGAGCGTGTAAGCGCCGTCCTTATCGATGCTGTAAGCATAGACGGTGTAGTAATAGTCTTTGTTCTTGGAAGCAGAGACTTCGAAATCAGCAACATCATCACCCTCAACTTCGTTGATGGTAGCATCGGTCTTGCTGTCGGCATCGAAGAAGTACAGATCGCCGTAAGCGGTGTCAACACCCTTGCTGTGCTCCATGTACAGGGTATCGAGGACAGCATAGTTGCTGGCGAGCTCATCAACGCCGATGACATTGCCATAGGTGTCGAAGTAGAAGTTGTAGGTCTTGCCGAGAGTCATGGTCTTGGGAGCGAACGTAGCAGTGCAGTTGACCGTAGCGTCAGCCTTATCGAGGCCCTTGACCTTCTGGATGTCGCTGATGCTCTTGCTGTTGCCGGAAACGTCGGTCAGAACAGCGTTCTTGGACTCAGCCTTGACCATGGACTGGATCTCGCCGTTGGCGATGGTGACCAGAACCATATCGTCGGCCTTGAACTCGTCCTCAGTCTCGAACTTGGTGTCGAGCTTGCCTTTGTAACCGTGGACATCCTTGTCAACGATAGCGTAAGCGGAAGTGGTGTGACCCTTGGAGTCGGTCTTCTCAGCAACAAACTTGGTGACCTCAGCGAGGTAGGTGTCGATGTTGACGAGGCGCTTGTCATAGACGAGGGTCAGACGGCCCTGATCGGCCTGCTTGGAATCGTCCTTGTTGTCAGCGACAGTGTAGGTGCCATCGCTGGTCTTGCTGTTGGTGTAGACATCGAGCTTGGTGTCCTTCTTGAGACCGGAGTCGGCATAGATGTCGCAGTTCTTGGCGGCCTCGGTGTAGGTGGCGAGGGGCTCAACGGCAATGACGGTCTCCTTGTCACCAACATTGTAGGTCCAGGTGACGGTGGGACGGCCGAACTCGTCAGCGGTCTTGTCATCGGGCTTGAGCTTGAAGCTCTTGTAGCCGAGGGTGTCGTTCTCGGAGAAGGTCTTGTTGCTGTCCTTCTTGCCGTTGAAGCTCACGCTCTGGTAGCCGAAAGCAGCGGTGTAGGTGACCATCGGGGCATCGGCGATGGCGCGGAACAGCAGCTCGGCGACGAGCTCACGGCTGGCAGGAGCGTTGAGGTCAACGCCCTTGACGTTCTTCAGAACGCCAGCCTGCTGCGCGGTCTGCGCAACATGCAGAGCCCAGTCAGCGCCGGTGAACTCATTGTTCTGGTCGTAGCCGATGGCACGCAGGATCATCGCGAGGACCTCATAGCCCGTGACCTTGCCGGAGGGCTGGAAGGTGCCGTTGGGATAACCCTTGACGAGCGCAGCGTTGGCGCAGTAGCCGATGTAGCCCTGAGCCCAACCGGCGCCAGCCATGTCGCTGAACTTGTTGTAGGTGGCGTACATGGAAGCCTTGGCATCCTTGACGTCAGCGGTGTACACGCGATACACGATCGCGGCCACCTCAGCGCGGGTGATGTTGCCCTGGGGCTGGAAGGAACCGTCCTCGTAGCCCTTGAACACACCCATGCCGTTCAGGACGGCGACGGCTTCGGAATAATCCGCAGAAACCTTATCGGCATCCTTGAAAGCGGCGTTGGCGCTGACGGCCAGAGACAGAGTCATGACCAGAGCCAGCACCATTGCGAGTAACTTTTTCATAG
>OGYJ01002207.1_pt1 | contig 13631 bp, 9 predicted proteins | sample 1576531 | NCBI WGS metagenome assembly OGYJ01 (sample SAMEA3541574, study PRJEB24748) | human gut metagenome | biome: human gut; feature: human-associated habitat; material: faeces | place: China | collected 2012 | reverse complement strand
GTGATGGTAAATTTATTGAGAAGATTGGTACTTACAACCCTAACACCAATCCTGCCACAGTAGATTTGAAATTCGACCGCGCACTTGACTGGGTATTGAAAGGTGCACAACCTACCGACACTGTCCGCAACATCCTTTCCCGTGAAGGCGTTTACATGAAGAAGCACCTTCTTGGCGGTGTAGCGAAAGGCGCATTCGGCGAAGCAGAAGCAGAAGCTAAGTTCGAAGCTTGGAAGAACGACAAACAAAACGGTTTGGCCGCTCTGAAAGCTAAAGACGAAGAAGCTAAGAAAGCTGAAGCCAAAGCACGTCTGGAAGCCGAAAAGAAAGTAAACGAAGTGAAAGCTAAAGCATTGGCCGAAAAGAAAGCCGCTGAAGAAGCTGCCAAGGCTGCCGCTGAAGCACCTGCAGAAGCAGAAGCTACCGAAGCTCCGGCTGAAGAAGCTCCCGCAGCAGAAGCCGCTGCTGAATAAAAAGCAGAGCTTTCCCTGTAAAAAAGGGACAAAAAACATAAAATCCTCACCGGTTATACCGGTGGGGATTTTTTATTATTATCTTTGTGGCTACAAATTATTTATTTAATGAACAAAGCAATGAAAAAACTAACTTACCTGCTCGCTGCCGCTGCCGTATTCGCAGCCTGTAACAGCGGGAACCAAGGTTACACCGTAACCGGAACGATAGAGGGTGCAACCGACGGCGATACCGTCTTTCTGCAAACCGTGGAAGGCCGCCAACTCGTAAAACTCGATTCCGCAGTCATCACCAACGGAACCTTCACCTTCAAAGGAACGCAGGACACTGCCGCCAACCGCTACCTTACTTATAGCCCCGCCGGAGCAGAGGGTATGATTATGGACTTCTTCCTCGAAAACGGAAAAATCAATATCAAACTCAACGGAAAGAGCAGCTCCGCCACCGGTACCGCCAACAACGACATCTACCAGGCTATCAGAACCCAGCTCAACGAACTGGACAGCCAGATGGAAAACATCTACACTTCCATGACCGACACCGCCCTGACCGACCAGCAGCGCGAAGCCAAAGGCAAGGAAATGAGTGCGCTGGAAAGCAAAATGATGGAAGTGGCCAAAGCCGGCATCAGCCAAAACATTACCAATGCCGTGGGCGTGCATCTGCTGAAAAGCAATTACTACTACTTGGATGTGAAAGAACTCGACCCGCTGATGCCGCAGATTCCCGCCACATACAGCAACGACGCCACCATCATCCGCATCAAGGAGAATGTAGAAAAGATGAAAGCCACTGCCGTAGGCCAAAAGTTTACGGACTTTGAAATGCAGACTCCCGAAGGAAAGACCGTGAAACTGTCCGACTACGTAGGAAAGGGCAAGACCGTGCTCGTCGACTTCTGGGCAAGCTGGTGCGGACCCTGCCGTCGCGAAATGCCTAACCTGGTAGAGGCATACGCCAAGTACAAGAACAAGAATTTCGAGATTGTAGGCGTTTCTTTAGACCAGAACGGCGATTCTTGGAAAGAAGCTATCGACAAACTGAATATCACCTGGCCGCAAATGTCCGACTTGAAATATTGGAATAATGAAGGCGCCAAGCTGTATGCCGTAAGCAGCATTCCCCACACGGTACTGATTGACGGTGACGGAATTATCCTTGCACGCGGTTTGCACGGAGAGGAACTGCAAGAAAAATTGGCTGAAGTGCTTAAATAAGCAAGGAAGCCGAAAGAGTATAAAACAAAGGGGGTGTGTCAAAACTCCCCTTGTATCGAAATCACCCCCGCTACGATTATCTGTGGCGAGGGTGATTTCCTATTTATGAGGGTTTCGACACACCCTCTTTATTGTTTTGCAATCCCGCAGGGCAACAGCCGTAAGATGCGGGCTCAGTTATGGTAACATGCGGGCTCGGCCACCACGAAACGCGGGCTCGGATATAACAAAGTGCGGGCTCAGCCATAACAAAGCCTGCGCTCAAACACAGCGAGACGTGCACCCGGACACAACAGTGCGTGCGCTCAGACAGGGAATATACGGTCTGCCATATCCTTAGCCAGTCCCACGGTTTTCCATTGTTTCTCCTCATCCTCTTCCGAGGGATTAAGAAGATTATCCGCATCGGGCAGGCAGAGCGTCAGATGCTTCACGGGAATATAATTCAGCACTTCTTCCATCTTGGCCTGCAACTCATCCAGTTCTTCCTCATCGGGATAATAAGAGAGTACGAAACCAAACACAGCTTCCCGTTCATGCACAAACCACAACAGACGGCTGCGATCGCAAATCCCGCAATCATAATCCAGAAAATACGCGTCCGCCCCGCGCAGCCGTATCAACATATCCGTCGCGGCATGAAAAGCCACGAACAACCCTTCGGGACGCTCGCGCAGCACCCGGTTATTGAGGCGGGCGGCTTCATCGGTCAGCATGGACTTCACGCCCTCGAACTGTATATAACGACAACCGGCCTCATAAAGCCCTTCCAGCAACTTTTTATAAGCCGCCGCCAAATCATCCAGCAGTATATTCAAGTCCGGATAAACCGACTTCATGCACCCGGCATCCGTCTCGCGAAGAATCCTCATCAGTACTTTTCCGGGCGAAGGAATATGCTGTTTGGGCAATACATCGTCCGAAACATTCGCCGCCAAAAAAGCAAAATCATCAAGGATAGGATGATGAAGCAAACCTATTCTGCCCGTCACTTCCAGCTCCTTGCCGGACGGAGCCCCCGCATCGCCCTTCCGGCGGATGCCTTCCCAGGCTTCCAGAAAATCATAACTCCGAAATCCGCCATCCGTCACAATCCTTACACCTTCCGACCTCAACCGTTCAATCAAACTACGTATCTCCGCATTTTCCACGGCACGCAATGTTTGCTGACTGATTTGCCCGCCTTGATAGCGGCTCCTTGCGTCCCGCAGCGCAGAAGGCACACACAATGCCCCCGCAATATCGACCTTAAAGGGTGGAAACAACTTTCCCATATTCGTTCTTTTTATTTGAAAATTAATACCTCAGCGCTTTGCCCTATCCCACGAGTGGCAAAGAAAATCAAAGAATGGCAGGTCTTCTGACTCGGTTTCCATTTCAAACCGCCTTCCCAACCTTTTCCCGCATACGGGGAAATAATCAGTGGCAGAGGTGTATCTGTCGAAATGTTTGGTATGAAACCTTACAGCAGCGGGACTGTCCGGGATTTGCACCCGATTCCCTTTTAATTACCGATGATGACAACCATCGGTAAACCGATTCGCTGCAAATATAACCAAAGTATTTGAAAGTCGGCAAGTGAAATCCCTATTTTTCATCGGCCGCTTCAAAACAGATTGACACATCATCTAATATATAATTATCAATAATGTGCAACTACAAAAACCACGCAAACTGAAAAGTTTCCCATTTCATCATAAACTATATTTGATTATCAACAGATTAACCATTTTTAATCCAACAAAAGTTTTCCAAAACAGAAAACGTATGAAAAACTATCATACCTTTGTTTCGCAATTAACTCCTATTGTAAAATCTAAAAATACAACCAATATGATACAAACGGTACTCAAGCGTGACGGACGCGTCGTCGGCTTCAACGAAGAAAAAATAGTAACCGCCATCCGCAAGGCCATGCTCCATACGGACAAGGGAGAAGACATGCAACTGATACGCCAAATCACCGACCACATCTCCTTTAAGGGCGATGCCCAAATGACGGTGGAAGCCATTCAGGACCTGGTGGAAATGGAGCTGATGAAGAGCAGCCGTAAAGATGTCGCACAGAAATACATTGCCTACCGCAACCAGCGCAGTATCGCCCGCAAGGCAAAGACGCGCGATATGTTTCTGGAAATCATCAACATCAAATCCAACGACATCACCCGCGAGAACGCCAACATGAATGCCGACACTCCGGCAGGCATGATGATGAAGTTCGCCAGCGAGACCACCAAACCATTTGTAGACGACTATCTGCTGAGCGAGGAAGTGCTGGATGCCGTCAGCCACAACTACCTGCACATCCACGACAAGGATTATTACCCTACCAAGAGCCTGACATGCGTGCAGCACCCGCTGGACCGCATCCTGACATACGGCTTCTCCGCCGGACACGGAGAATCGCGCCCTGCAAAACGCATCGAGACCGCCAGTATCCTGGGTTGCATCTCATTGGAAACCGCCCAAAACGAAATGCACGGCGGACAAGCCATTCCCGCATTCGACTTCTACCTCGCCCCCTACGTGCGCAACAGCTACATCGAGGAAATAAAGAATCTGGAAGAGCTGAACGGCAAGGACTACTCGCACCTCTACCAAAAAGAGCTGACAGACTATCTGCAACAACCGCTGGACGGCCTGACCGACGACCGCCGCATTGTCCAGCATGCCGTGAACAAGACCGTAGCCCGCGTGCACCAGTCCATGGAAGCGTTCATCCACAACATGAACACGATACACTCCCGTGGCGGAAACCAAGTGGTGTTCAGCTCCATCAACTACGGCACGGACACTTCCGCCGAGGGACGCTGCATCATCCGCGAACTGCTGAAAAGCACGTATCAAGGCGTAGGAAACGGCGAGACAGCCATCTTCCCCATTCAGATATGGAAAAAGAAACGCGGCGTAAGCTACCTGCCCGAAGACCGCAACTACGACCTCTACCAGCTTGCCTGCAAAGTCACCGCACGCCGTTTCTTCCCGAACTTCCTGAATCTGGACGCCACCTTCAACCGCAGCGACGACTGGAGCGCCGACGACCCGAAACGCTACGAGCACGAAGTCGCCACCATGGGATGCCGTACACGTGTGTTTGAAAACCGCTTCGGCCCGAAAACATCCATCGGCCGAGGAAACATCTCTTTCTCCACAATCAACATCGTCCGCCTTGCCATAGAGTGCATGGACATAGCGGACAAGGAGCAGCGCATCGCCCTCTTCTTTGCCAAGCTGGACGCCATGCTCGACATTACCGCCCGCCAGTTGCACGAACGCATGGAGTTCCAAAAGACGGCGTTTGCCAAACAGTTCCCCTTGCTGATGTCCGCCTTGTGGATAGGTTGCGACAAGCTCAAGCCGAACGAAGACATCTCTTCCGTAATCAACCAAGGTACGCTGGGCATTGGTTTCATCGGTCTGGCGGAATGTCTGGTCGCGCTCTTGGGCAAGCACCACGGAGAATCGGAAGAAGCCCAGGAATTAGGTTTGAAAATCGTGACGTACATGCGCGACCGCGCCAATCAGTTCTCCGACCAATATCAGCATAATTACAGCGTGCTGGCCACGCCCGCCGAAGGTCTTTCAGGCAAGTTCACCCGTGTAGACCGCAAGAAGTTCGGCTGTCTGCCGGGCATCACAGACCGCGACTACTACACCAACTCCAACCACGTGCCCGTGTACTACAAGTGCAGCGCCCGCCATAAAGCGGAAGTAGAAGCCCCCTACCACGACCTGACCCGCGGCGGACACATCTTCTACGTGGAGATTGACGGCGACGCCACCCACAACCCCGAAGTCATCATGCGTGTAGTAGATATGATGGACCGGTACAACATCGGTTACGGCTCGGTGAACCACAACCGCAACCGCTGCCTGGAATGCGGATACGAAAACTCCACCCCCGACCTGGAAGTTTGTCCGAAATGCGGCAGCACCCACATCGACAAACTGCAACGCATCACCGGCTACCTGGTAGGAACCACCGACCGTTGGAACCAAGCCAAACTCGCCGAACTGAACGACAGGGTAGTACATGGGAATTAAGAATGAAGAATGAAGAATTAAGAATTTTGAGTTGGTTAAGAGCTTTCATGCTGAATTCATCATTCTTAATTCTCAATTCTCAATTCTCAATTTCCCTAATTCTTAATTCTTCATTAAAAAAGTGCTTTCCATTCTTGAGATATTAGAAGATACCACGGTGGACGGTCCCGGTTTCCGTACCGCCATTTACGCGGCCGGATGCCCCAACGGGTGTCCGGGCTGCCACAATCCGGAGTCGTGGGACATTAACCGCGGACGCTGGATGAGCACCGATGAAATTCTGCAAAAGGTGCTTGCCGATACATTCGCAGACGTGACGTTCAGCGGGGGCGACCCGATGTTCCAGCCGGAAGGCTTCACCGAACTGGCGCACGCCATCAAGCAGCGAAGCCGGAAAAACATCTGGTGCTACACCGGATACACCTTCGAGTCGCTGTTGCGCAATCCCCGTCAGGCAAAGCTGTTGGAGTACATCGACGTGCTGGTGGACGGTAAATTCCGGCAGGAGCTGCGCGACGAAGACCTCTACTTCCGTGGCAGCAGGAACCAACGGCTGATTGACGTGCAGGCATCACTGAAAGCAAACAAAACCGTAAGTTACCGGTACAATCCGGGCATTTAACGAATATTTTTCCTACATTTGCAGCCACATAAGATAATCCGCAACGAGATACTGAAACCGTGAAACGAAAACAATCCCCCGGACATACGATACGCTTCCGCCGCTGGAGCCGGAAGGCCTATGCCGCATTCGCCAGCATAGGCAGATGCGTCACGATCGGCTGTCTGCGCAAGAATGTGGCCGACAGCTCGCTGCGCAAGCAGGATGCGGTTCAGACTCTCCCCTATTTTATTCATACCATGACTATTGACGAACTGAAAGCCCGGGTACTGGCAGGCATAGACATATCGCCCGACCAAGCCGCCTGGCTGGCGAACACCGCCGACCGTGAAGCGCTTTATGCCGCTGCACATGAGATTACCGTACAGTGCGCACAGCACGAGTTTGATATGTGCTCCATCATCAACGCCAAGTCGGGACGCTGCCCCGAAAACTGCAAATGGTGCGCACAATCCGCCCACTACCACACCAAGGCCGACATCTACGACCTGCTCCCCGCAGAAGAATGCCTCAGACAGGCGCAATACAATGAACGGCAGGACGTCAACCGTTTCTCCCTCGTCACCAGCGGCCGAAAACCTTCTTCCCGACAAATGGAACAGCTTTGCGATACGGCACGCCATATGCGCCGCCACTCGTCCATACAGCTATGCGCCTCTCTGGGCTTGCTGAACGAAAAGGAACTGCGAGCCCTGCACGATGCCGGCATCACACGCTATCACTGCAATCTGGAAACAGCCCCCTCTTTCTTCCCCACCCTGTGCAGCACGCACACGCAAGAAGACAAGCTGCGCACCCTGCAAGCCGCCCGCAACGCGGGTATGGAAATTTGCAGCGGCGGCATCATCGGTATGGGCGAGACGATGGAACAGCGTATCGAGTTCGCCTTTACCTTGAAAGAGCTGGGAGTGCAGTCCATCCCCATCAACCTGCTCAGCCCCATTCCGGGCACTCCGCTGGAAAACCGGCAGGCGCTGACGGAAGAAGAGGTATTGGTAACAATCGCCCTGTTCCGCTTCATCAATCCCACGGCCTACCTGCGCTTTGCGGGCGGACGTTCGCAACTGAGCAAGGATGCGGTGAAGAAGTCCTTATATATAGGTATCAACTCGGCCATCGTGGGCGACTTGCTGACCACGCTCGGCTCTAAGATTTCCGACGACAAGAAGCTGATAGAAGAAGCCGGATATGAGTTCTGCGGTTCGCAATTCGACCGCGAGCATCTGTGGCATCCATACACTTCGACCACCGATCCGCTGCCTGTATATAAGGTGAAGCGGGCGGATGGAGCAACGATTACGCTGGAAAGCGGACAGACGCTGATAGAGGGAATGTCCTCTTGGTGGTGCGCCGTACACGGTTACAACCATCCGGCGCTGAACAGGGCGGCCACGGAACAGCTCGGCAAGATGTCGCACGTCATGTTCGGCGGACTGACGCACGACCCCGCCATCGAACTCGGAAAACTGCTCCTGCCGCTGGTTCCGCCTTCCATGCAGAAGATATTCTATGCGGACTCCGGCTCGGTGGCCGTGGAAGTGGCCTTGAAAATGGCTGTGCAGTATTGGTACGCCAAGAACCGGGGCAAGAAGAATAACTTTGTCACCATCCGCAGCGGCTATCACGGAGATACGTGGAACGCCATGTCGGTGTGCGACCCGGTGACGGGGATGCACTCGCTCTTCGGTTCGGCGCTCCCGGTACGGTACTTTGTTCCGCAACCCCGCTCACGCTTCGGCGGCGAATGGAATCCGGATGATATTCTCCCGCTGAAAGAAATCATGGAGCGACACGCCGATGAGCTGGCGGCCTTGATACTGGAACCCGTGGTGCAGGGCGCAGGCGGAATGTGGTTTTATCATCCGCAGTATCTGCGCGAAGCGGCGAAGCTATGCCGTGAGCACGGTCTGCTCCTCATCTTCGATGAAATAGCGACGGGCTTCGGACGTACCGGAAAGCTATTTGCCTGGGAGCATGCCGGAACAGAGCCGGACATCATGTGCATAGGCAAGGCTCTGACCGGCGGCTACATGACGCTTTCCGCCGTATTGGCCGCCAACGAGGTGGCGGACACCATCTCCAACCATGCCCCGGGCGCGTTTATGCATGGCCCCACGTTCATGGGAAATCCTCTGGCATGTGCCGTGGCCTGCGCATCGGTACGATTGCTCACGTCTCCCGAATATGATTGGCAGGAGAAAGTTGCCCGCATCGAAGCACAGCTAAGGCAGGAGCTGGAACCTGCACGGCAACTGCCGCAAGTGGCCGATGTACGCGTACTCGGAGCCATCGGCGTCATAGAAACCAAGCAGCCGGTGGATATGGCATGGATGCAGCGACGCTTCGTTGAAGAAGGCATCTGGGTACGCCCGTTCGGCAGGCTGGTATATCTGATGCCGCCTTTCATCATCGAACCGGAACAGCTCGGCGTATTGACGAAAGGATTGATTAAGATTGTGGAAGAAATGAAATAAGAAAGCGTTGAACAATGGATACAATACATGAAATGCAGCAAGAGCTGCAACACCTTGAAGAACACAGCAACCTGCGCCGTTTGCCCAAGATGGTGCACGACGGAAGGCATGTCATCGTGAACGGCGCGCGTATGCTGAACCTCTCGTCCAACGACTATCTGGGGCTGGCATCCGACCGGAGCTTGCGCGAGGAGTTCCTGCGCACGCTTACTCCCGACACGTTCCTGCCCGCCTCTTCTTCTTCCCGGCTGCTGACGGGCAACTTCACCGTTTACGAAGAACTGGAAGCGGAGCTGGCGCACCTTTTCGGTACGGAAGCCGCATTGATTTTCAACAGCGGGTATCATGCCAATACGGGTATCCTGCCTGCCGTAAGCGATGCGCGGACGCTGATACTTGCCGACAAGCTCGTCCACGCCAGTCTGATTGACGGCATCCGTCTTTCGGCGGCCAAATGCGTCCGTTACCGCCACAACGATTTGGCGCAATTGGAACGGCTGTTGAAAGAGCATCATTCCGCCTATCGCCGAATCATCATCGTCACCGAAAGCATCTTCAGCATGGATGGCGACCGGGCGGATTTGCAAGCCCTGGCAGGATTAAAACGCCGATATGACAACGTACTGCTTTATGTGGACGAAGCCCACGCCTTCGGCGTACGCGGCAAGCGGGGGCTTGGTTGCGCCGAGGAATCCGGTTGTATCCGCGACATCGACTTTCTCGTCGGTACATTCGGCAAGGCGGCTGCGTCCGTAGGCGCTTACATCGTATGCAGAAAGACGGTACGGGAGTATCTCGTAAACCGCATGCGCACACTTATTTTCACCACCGGGTTGCCACCCGTAAACATAGCATGGACACTGTTTGTAGTACGCCGACTGGCAGATATGCAGGAACGGCGCGAACATCTGGCGCATATCGGCCGAACGCTTCGCGAAGTCCTGCAAGCGCGAGGATATACATGTCCCGGCGCCAGCCATATCGTTCCGATGATTGTCGGACAGAGCGCGGATACCGTCCTGCAGGCAGAGGCTTTGCAACGGCACGGCTTTTATGCCCTGCCCGTCCGTCCGCCGACAGTGCCGGAAGGAACATCACGCATCCGTTTTTCGCTGACAGCGGAAATCAGAAGCGAGGAGATAGAAGAGTTAACGAATTACCTGACCGTTCATACTCAAACTTAGCAATACCTATGACAAACGGCATTAAAACATCAACCGATATTTATCATTTAATAAAGAAAAAACAATGAAACAAGTGTATATCATCAACGAGAATCACCCCAAGTTACTCCTTTTCTTTGCCGGATGGGCGGCAGATGAAACTCCTTTCAAGCAGTATCATCCCAAGGATACGGACTACATGATTTGCTACGACTACCGCACACCGGACTTCGACACGTCCGTCTTCGACCGTTACCGGCAGATAAACGTGGTAGCCTGGTCTATGGGGGTGTGGGCAGGCTCTCTCATACTCAGCCAAGTTCCCCGGGAAAAGATTTTCAGTATAGCCTTCAACGGAAGTACAAGCCCCATAGACAATCTGGAAGGTATTCCCGTGCAAACCTATCAGGCCACTCTCGACGGACTCACCCCCGCCTCGCTCCAGAAGTTCCTGCGCCGCATGTGCAAGGACAGCAACGCCTACAAGGCCTTCATGGAAATAACTCCCCGACGGGACTTCGATGAAATCAAGGAAGAACTGAGGCTCATCCGGGAGCGGTACTTCGAGATGTTTGGAAACATGGAGCATAAAGGTTATGATGAGGAGACTGAAGAAAGGTTTCAGGAGAACTTCGAAAGGTACGAATACGACTACGATTACGCCTTTATCGGCAGCAACGACCGGATTTTTCCGCCTGAAAACCTGGAAATGAACCACGACAACCTGATGTGCAACAATGTAATCCTGACGGACAGCGCACACTATGACGCGTCCATGTTCCGTTTTCTGTTGCAGGACATGTGGGAAATGCCCATCGACGACTTTATGCACCACCTCAAATCCATCAATATCGAATGAAACGACAGAGGAAATGACTTGCAACGCCCAATCCATTGACAAAGCTCTCGTGGCACGGCGCTTTGCCCATGCGCGAGACACATACGGCAGCGAAGCTCGCGTACAGCAGCAGGTTGCGGAAAAAATGCTGTGCCTGCTCACGGCGTACGCCTGTACATCCGCTACCGCACCGGACAGTAACGGTGACAGGCAGCAACCGCGGAACGCCGCCCTTTCCTTCCGCCATATTGCGGAGTTCGGGTGCGGTACGGGCTGTTACTCCCGCCTGTTGCTGCGCACATTGCAACCGGAAACGTTGCTGCTTAACGACCTGTGTCCCGAAATGGAAGAGTGCATACACGACTTGCTGACGGGTGGCAGGCGTCTGCCACGCGCTCCTCAGGCTGGCAACGCCTCTGGGGTTCTTTACGATGCCGATGTGGAACTTTACGGCGCCGAAACGCCATCCGAGAACACCAAAGTACCATCCGAAAACGCCAAAGTGCCATCTGAGAACGCCAAAGTGCCACTTTACGGAAGCTCTCCTGCAACTACCGCCGTCAGCTTTCTGCCGTGTGACGCGGAAACGCTTGATTTCCCGCAAGGGACGGACTTGATAACGTCCTGCTCCACCTTGCAATGGTTTGCCGATACGGAACGGTTCTTCGCCCGTTGCCACCACTTTCTGTCGGACGGCGGCATTCTTGCATTCAGTACTTTCGGGAAGAAGAATATGCGGGAGATACATACCCTGACCGGACACGGACTGGAGTATCTGTCGCTCGACAACCTGAAAGTTCTGCTCTCTCCCCGTTTCGAAATTCTTTATGCCGAAGAAGAGATTGTCTCCCTGCCGTTCGGCACTCCGCTCGAAGTGTTGCGACACCTCAAACAAACCGGAGTTACCGGCACGGAAAAGAGGGTTTGGACACGCGGACGTTTGCAGAGTTTCTGTGATGAATATATACGGATGTGCGGCAACGACGACCGCAGCGTTTCGCTGACTTATCACCCGATTTATGTGATTGCGAGGAAGAGGGAAAGATAAAAGATTAAAGATAAAAACATGAAAGATAAAGAATAAAGGATATTAGTAATAGAGTAACCTAAGGCTGAAAGCCTTCTATCTCTAAGCCCGGGGTAACACCCCGGGAATACGAATATAACCAACATTGCGCCCTGTAAGGGCAAAAAAGATAAAATATAAAGTATAAAAAGACATGAATACCGACATCTATTTCATCAGCGGTATCGATACCGATGCCGGAAAAAGCTACTGCACCGCCTGGTACGCCAAGCAGATATCCCAAAACGGACAGCGTGTCATCACCCAGAAATTCATCCAAACCGGCAACACCGGCCATTCCGAAGACATCGACCTTCACCGCCGTATCATGGGCACAGGCTACCTGCCTGAAGATAAAGAAGGGCTCACCATGCCCGAAATCTTCTCCTACCCCTGCTCTCCCCACCTTGCGGCGCGTATCGACAACCGCCCCATCGACTTCGGCAAAATAGAGCGCGCCACCCGCGAACTCGCCCGTCGCTACGACATCGTACTGGTAGAAGGCGCCGGCGGCCTGATGGTTCCCCTGACGGAAGAATATCTCACCATAGACTACATCGCCGAGAAAAACTATCCCCTCATTTTCGTAACATCCGGCAAACTGGGCAGCATCAATCACACCCTGCTAAGCCTTGAAGCCGTTAAACACCGGGGAATCACACTCGACACCGTATTGTACAACCTTTATCCCACGGTAGAGGACACGACCATACAAAACGATACGATGCAATACATACGGGACTACCTTGCCAGGCACTTCCCCGAAACGAAGTTTGAAGTCGTGCCGGAAATAAATAATCCGCGTCAGACCATGTAATCTGTGCCGAATTTCGTAACTTTGCACGTTATAAAACGTCATAGGACACATGGAAGCATTTACATTCGATACAACCGAGAAGATATTACTCGCAGCGACGGGAACTCTTTTTATCATTCAAGCCCTTTATTACTTTTGTCTGTACAACCGTATTCACATGCGCAGCCGTGCCGTGAAACGAGACAATGTGCACTTTTCCCAGGAGCTCCCCCCTGTATCGGTCATCATCTGCGCCCGTGAAGAATCCGAGAACCTGCGTCGCAATCTGGCCGCTGTTCTGGAACAGGATTATCCGCAGTTTGAGGTTATCGTTATCAATGACGGCGATACGGACGAAAGCGAAGATTACCTCACCCTGCTGGAAGAGAAATACCCGCACCTCTACCACAGCTTCGTCCCCGACTCTTCACGCTATATCAGCCGCAAGAAGCTCGCCGCCACTCTCGGCGTGAAAGCCAGCAAATACGACTGGCTCGTCTTTACCGAAGCCGACTGCCGTCCGCAAAGCGACCAATGGCTCCGACTGCTGGCACGTAACTTCACTTCGCGTACGCAAGTCGTTCTGGGATATAGCGGTTATGAGCGCGGCAAAGGCTGGCTGCACAAACGTGTAGCGTTCGACAACCTGTTTAGTTCCATGCGTTACCTCGGTTTTGCGCTTGCCGGAAGCCCTTATATGGGCATCGGGCGCAACCTCGCCTACCGCAAAGAACTGTTCTACCGGGAGAAAGGCTTCTCCGCGCATCTCAACCTTCAACGCGGCGATGACGACCTGTTTATCAACCATGTAGCCACAGCCGAGAATACCCGTGTAGAAACCGATGCGGATGCCATCGTACGCATGCAACCCGTATTCCGCGCCAAAGACTGGCGGGAAGAAAAGATAGGCTACGCATCTACCGCCCGCCTCTACCAC
>OGYJ01002205.1_pt1 | contig 13639 bp, 10 predicted proteins | sample 1576531 | NCBI WGS metagenome assembly OGYJ01 (sample SAMEA3541574, study PRJEB24748) | human gut metagenome | biome: human gut; feature: human-associated habitat; material: faeces | place: China | collected 2012 | reverse complement strand
CAGAGTAGAGAGTGTATCAGGAAAAAGGCGGGTATTCACGTTCATGTGAACATCCGCTTCCAGTCTGTACTCTTGTCGAAAAGCGGTGAGCTGTTCCCAGTCGGTGACTCCGGTCAGTATGCTGAAAGATTCTTCCAATGTTTTACCAATAGTACGTTTGATCGCTTCGTCAGTGACATTCGTATATTGGTGACGATTAAGTACATTTCTGAAACAAGTAACGATACCCCGTGATGAATCGGCTAGTGTATAGTCGAAATCGAATAAATAAGTTTTATAATTCATTATTTTACTGCTTCTACTGTATATCCCTGTTTTTTCAGTAAGCTTAATAAGCCTTTATTACCCGGCAGGTGTAAAGCGCCGACTGCAACGAAGGTAGGAGCGGCTTTCATGATAGCCGGTAGTTTCTGTGCCCATGTTTTATTGCGGTCGTAAATTAGGGCATCTTCTTCTGTGGGAAGTGCATCACATTGATTTCCTTTACGCTCTTCGTTGATTTTCAACATGGTTTCCAAATCTTGTTTCATGTAGGCATCTGTCAGTCTTTTGAGGCTTTCCACCTCTTTGTCGATGTTATTGAGGGTACACATGAGCAGTTGGGCTTGGCGTTGCAGGGAAATTCCATTGTATAGCAGGTTAAACTGGAAATCCGGAGTTTCCAGTCCATCCACTTTTTTTCCTTTTTGTGTTGCCTGAGTCTGGAAATAAGTATCGAGCTGTTCTTGCGGATTATAGTTTCCGATGTGCTTGATGTACGCCACTACTGCTATGTTGTTCAGTAAGAAAGCCGGTTTGATTTTGGGTGCCATGTTGAGGTCCATCATCAGGTTCTCCTTGCAGAATTTATTAGCGGTTTCGTAATCTTCCGGTGAGAGGAGGGTAGTCAGAGTCGTATCGCTTTCGATCATCATCATTTTCTGCATCTTCTGGATGGTGGCCGGAGACTGGATATCCGACATTTTCAGTTCTCCATATACCTGTTGTGTTTCATCCATCGCTTTCTGTAGTCCGGCAATGCCGTCTTTGACACTCAACGGAGCGAGATGGTGAGTCCCCATAATGTATGAAGGGCTGCTAAGTCCGTTACCAGATACTTTCCATAAAAGCTGTGCGTTTGCGCTTAACGCTACGCAGATAAATATGACTGCTCCAATAAACGATTTCATGATTCTATATGTTTTTAAGTTGATAATCAGCGTATTCTTCCTCCGGATATCCAGTGTCTGGTGTAATAGTCTTCGCTCAGTCGACTGACAATCACTCCTTTGCTGGTACTGGCATGAATGAATTTCCCATTTTTGAGATAGATACCTACGTGAGCTACCTTTTTTCGGGAACGGCTACTGCTGAAGAATACCAGATCGCCTTCTCGCAAATTCCGTTTGGCGACTTTGGTACTTTCTTTTCTCAGGTCTTCAGTATTTCGCGGAACCTGAGTACGGTATACTTTCCGGTATATCTGGTAGGTGAGTCCCGAACAGTCGGTACCGCGTTTTGAATCGCCGCCTCCACGATAAGGAACACCAATCCATTCGGCTGATTCCAGATAGAGCTTGTGGTTATCTTCCATATTGATGTCCACGCCCAGCAGGATGGAGGCGCGTGCCAGTGCCTGGTAATCCAGACGGGGAGCAGACGTGCGGCAGGAACTAAGGATAAAGATCAGTCCTGTCAGTATGAAGATTAGTTTGAAGTTCACTCCCATCGGCTATCTTTCTTTTCGTATATCGTAAAATTATAAGTAACTTTATTCTTCTACATTGAAGTAGTCTTCCAGTTCTTTTTCAGCTGAATTATTCTCATTCATAATATCCCGGATGATGACGCCATTCTCCAGCAGGGCAATACGCGGACATACATCTATCGTATGATTCAGATTGTGGCTGGAAATGATTACAGTTGCATTATGCTCTTCGCTGTACTTTTTGAGCATATGTTTGATAATGGATTGCGAACTGGGATCGAGGAAGTTGAACGGTTCGTCGAGTATCAGCAACTGAGGATAATGAAGCATGGCGGAGATAATGCCGATTTTCTGTTTATTACCGGCTGAGTAGTTACGGATCAGTTTCTTTTGTCCGATCACTTCTCCGCTCATCAGACGTTCGAACGGCAGAAGGCGTTCGTCCACCTCTTCTTTTTTCAGTCCGTACATTTTCCCGATAAAATAGAAATACTCTTCCGGGGTAAGGTAGTCTATCAGAAATCCATCGTCAATGAAAGCACCTGTGAAGTTTTTCCAGTCTTCACTTTGACTGACGTCAATTTCGTTAATGACGACATTCCCATTATCCGCTTTCAGTAAGTCGAGCATCAACCGGAAAAGTGTTGTTTTACCGGCACCGTTGTTTCCTACCAATCCGAGCATATCGCCTTGATTGATTTCATAGTGATCTATGTTCACGGCTAACTTTTCGCCGAATTTCTTTTGAAGATTATTGATGCTTATCATTGTCTTGGTATTTTTATCGTAAATGATTAATCGGTTCAATCGTAAATCTCTTATTGGCGACTGTCTCTGAAGCCTTCCATATTCTCGTATCTCCGTTTCATGAAACGCTTATAGACGTTTCTGATCCAAAGCGGAGAAGTCAGTGTGAATCCAAGCCCGATGGCGAACAGGATAGAGTAGGCGGCCGTTTCACCCAGAAACGCATTCAACACAGAATACAGGATCAACGGGATACCGAAAGCTCCGAAGTTGACAACCATTTGTATGGCGCTGTTGGTCTGGCGGCTTGTCACTTTCTCGTTCAGTGCTACGGTCTGCTTATTGTAAACAGCCAGTTGGAAGAAACAAAAATAGATAAAACCGGTGGTATAGAAGAACCAGGCAAAGATACCCAGTAAGGGAACTTTATCCATTACAATGGCGGGAATCATCAGGACAAATGGGACGATCTCGCCGATAGTATAGATATAATATTTTGCTTTCAGCAGACTCATGATGGATTCTTTGCGGGACATTAGTCCATCGATGTAATTGCCTTCGAAGGACATGAGTTGCGAAAGGATGATCATGCCGAATACGGCAAAGTTGTAAACACAGATAAAGGTAGTCATGGTGCTCGTGTCATAAAGGCTTGAAAAGCTCAACAGGCAGGAGAAGGCGATGACTACAAGGAGAACATTGCGCAATGCACCTTTGCAACGCCGGTTGCGCAAAAGCATTTTTAATTCCAACCGCATATATTCACCAACTTCTCCGTATCGCTCGAAGAATTTGTATTCTGAAACATGCTTGATGCGGGTATCATCTACTTTTGCCAATTCGGCGTAGATGAGGCCGGACATGATTTTGCGGTTAATCAGCCATAAGATGGCTATGACAAGAATGGTACCGAGGAAACAGAGAATATTCCCGTTGATATATCCGTCGCCCAGGTCCATAAAGAAGTAGAACAGGGGACTGTCTTCGGGAATAAAGGCAAGGCAGCCCAGTCCACCGTAGAAAGCGATGGGAAGCAGCACCCACCAAATACGTTCATTGATTAGTGTGCGACATAACAAGTACCAGTAATTGTTGGCAACGATCAAAAGCCAGATGCCTATGAGATAGGTGAGTACACCTGAGATACCGAAATATTTGGTAATGGTAATGAAGGAAAAGGGGACGAACATAAACAACCAGAACAGGTTGAACAGACTAAGTCCCGAACGGATAAGCAGGAAATCGATGATCCGATTTCGTTTAACCGGCAACAGGAGGTAAGGTTTTACCTCCTGCGTCGGTGTTTTTTGGAACGGAATACGCAAGAGGAAGTCAAGTGCCAGAATAAATATCAGGGCAACGGCATTCATTACATGATATGGTTCCCGGTTGGGAACCATATCTGCAAAACCGAATGCAAACGTCGTACCGAAGAATATCAGGTATCCTGCCCAAAAAGCAACCCCGATATATCCGAATATTTTGGCAACTTTGTTCTTTTCATACATCGGATGCCGTTTGGAGGCGAGCCGTCCATGTTTGCGTAATTCGTTAAATATCATCATACTGTTGGTATGCTATAAAAGTTTATTTAGCTTCTTCTTCAGGTACGGTCATGATGACTTGGATTTTGTTGTTCTGTTTCATCAGCTTGGCAAGGAATTCCTGTACATCTTTTGCTGTGATGCTGTTGACCAACGTTTCATAGTCTTTTGTATAATCGATACCTGTGTAGAAATACTCATCCAGATTGCCCAGCCAGTAGCCATTTTCCTTTTGGGCGTCTTTGTATTTTTTCAGCATATACTCTTTGATCTTCTGCATGTGTTCGGCAGACGGACCTTCTTTGGCCATTTTTTCCAACTGTTCGATGACGATGCCCGATAGTTTGTCTTTCTTGGCCGGATCGGTCTGGAATACAATCTGAAGCACGAGTTGTTCTTTCGGATATTTGGTGAGGCTTCCGCTGCAGCTTACGCCATAAGTACCGCCTTCTTTCTCACGGATTTCTGCGGTGTAAACCATATCCAATGCCTGATCGAGGATGCTGAGAGTAAGGTTGTTGCGTAAATCATATTTGCAAGTACCGTTGAACAGGAACATGATGGTTGCCATCGGTGTTTCTTGTTTCTTGGCAAACTCGTTCTTGTATTGACCTTTGCGGATTTCCATCTTCGTATCTTTGAAAGTCTCTTTGCGATTGATAGATGGCAGACCACCCAGATATTTGGCGATCATCGGTTTCATTTTCTCAACATCAATGTTTCCTACAAAGTAGAATGTAAAGTCGCTCGCATCTTTGAAACGGTCTTTGTACATTTCCATTACACGGTCATAGTCGATCTTGTCCACCATGTTTTCTTTCATGCTGAAAGAACGTGGGTGATTGCCGTACAATGCATAAGAGACTGTATCACTGAATGCGGTCATCGGATTAGCGTCAGCATTCTGCAATTCGGCTTTCATGCGGTTCTTGTATGATTCGAATGCTTCGTTGTCCTTGCGGGGAGCAGTAAAAGTCAGATAAGTCAGCCGTCTCATTGTTTCAAAGTCCTTCGGAGAACAACTGCCGGAAACCGTTTCTGTTGTTGCGCTCACACCGGCTCCTACAGAAGCACGTTTGCCTGCAAGTGCTTTACTCAAATCTACTTTGCTGAAGTTACCGATACCACCAACCATTGCTACGCTGTTGATTTGAGAGATATTCAGAATCTCTTTGTCGGGGAACTGGCTGCTACCACCAAGACTGGTACCTTTCATCAGAATCTGGTCAGCTTTGTAGTCGGTTGTTTTGATATATACTTTCACACCGTTGGACAGAACAAGTTTTGTTGTTCCGTAAATATCTCCGGCTTTTTCAGAAACGATCTTTCCGCCTTTCGGCTCTTCTTTCAGCAATGGTTCGTTAGAAACTTTGTCTTCGTAAGGCTTCAGATCGAAAGATTTCATTTGTTTCAGCAAAGCAGCGATTTCTTCTTTCGTCGGGTATTTTACACCTTCCTTCTCCGGACCTGCCAACAGTACTACCTGATTGTTGTCAGTGATCAGCTGTTGCATCACTTGATTGATAGCCGCTACCGGAATGTTTGGAGCCAGCTGATTCATCATAGCATATTCGTATTCAATGCCCGGCATCGGTTCATTGTCAAGGAAGTTACTGATGTATTCGTTGACATAAGTGTCGTTTTTCATCTTTTCGCGTTCATTGTAAGCAGATTCTACGCGTTGCAGATAGTTGGCACGGGCACGGTCATATTCAGTTTCGGTGAATCCGAAGCGGCGTGCGCGTTCAGTTTCTTCGAGAATCGTTTTCATGGCCAGTTCGATACCATCGATATTGCTGCTGGCGTCTACTCCGAAAGCATTTTTGGTCTTGGCTACGAAGAAGTCGCCATAACCTGCACTTGCACCTGTAAAAGGAGGATTCGCTTGCTGACGGATTTCTGCCAAACGGCTGTTCAGCATTGTAACTCCCATGCTAATCATGTATTGAATGCCGTAATAGTTGATTGTATTCTTCAGTGAATCCGGGAAGGCTTCGCTCTTGAAGAAGAAGCTGATGGAAGGAGTTTCGATTTCCTTGTCCGTACCGATAAAGATTTGCGGTTCCTGATTGTCTGCTACCGGATAGTAGATACGTTCAGCCGGATTCACCGGAGCTTTCACGTCTGCAAATACCTTTTTCAGCTTTGCTTCCATTTCATCTACATTGATGTCGCCGACAATCATGATACCTTGCAGGTCCGGACGGTACCATTTCGCATAGTAGTCACGGATGTCCTGATAAGGGAAATTGTTGATTACATCGAGGCTTCCGATTGGCATACAGTCTGCATATTTGGAATCCGGATACATGACAGGCAGGGCATTGGTCATGATGCGCTGCATACCACTGTTACGGCTTCTCCATTCTTCACGGATCACACCACGTTCTTTGTCGATTTCCTTGTCGGCAAGGTTGATGGCGCTTGACCAGTCGTGCAGGATCAGCAGACAAGAGTCTACTACACTGACGTTGTCGGTAGGTACATTGCTGATTCGGTATACTGTTTTGTCGATACTGGTGTATGCATTCAGGTTTGTTCCGAACTTGATACCTTTAGTCTCACACCAAGGCACGATGCCCAGTCCGGTTTCATCACCCGGGAAGTTTTTTGTTCCGTTGAAAGCCATGTGTTCAAGGAAGTGAGCCAAACCGCGCTGTTGCGGCTCTTCAAGGATGGAACCCACTTTCTGTGCAATGTGAAATTCGACGCGTTTTTCTGGGAGTGCGTTGTGTCGGATGTAATAAGTAAGCCCGTTGTCAAGTTTACCTATGCGGACATTTTTGTCCACGGGCAGTGTTTGCATAGGTTGTGCAAGCACGAGTTGGAAGTTGCAGCATATAAAGAGAACTGCAATAAAAAATCCACGTAATAAATGTTTCATGTTCTATTTAGTTTATAAAAAAGTTGTTTGAAATATCTGTCGTATTCTTTTGTGTATAATCACAAACGGGCAGAAAAAAGAGTTATTTGATAGCTTCCCGTATTCTGACTAATTTCGTTAATAGTCCTTCCAGAAGGTCCAGCTTCAACATGTTTGCTCCGTCGCTCTTGGCTACGGCGGGGTTTTCGTGTGTTTCGATAAAGATACCGTCGGCTCCTACGGCGATGCCGGCTTTGGCTACGGTTTCGATCAGTTGGGGCATACCACCGGTCACTCCGCTGGTCTGGTTGGGTTGCTGCAATGAATGGGTGACATCCAGTATGACCGGATAACCGAACGTTTGCATTTCCGGAATCCCCCGGTAGTCTACTACAAGGTCCTGATAACCGAAGGTTGTTCCGCGTTCGGTCAGCATCACGTTCTTGTTGCCTGCTTCCACCACTTTGTCAGCGGCAAACTGCATGGCGAGCGGAGAGAGGAACTGTCCTTTCTTGATGTTAATCGTCTTACCCGTTTTAGCAGCAGCAACCAGTAAATCCGTCTGACGGCAAAGGAAAGCCGGAATCTGGAGAATGTCTACGTATTCGGCAGCCATCTCAGCCTCGTCGGCCGAATGGATATCCGTCACTGTGGGCACTCCGAAAGTATCATGTACCTTTTTCAGCACTTTGAGTGCCTTCTCGTCACCGATACCTGTGAATGAATCAAGACGCGAACGGTTTGCCTTGCGGTAAGAACCTTTGAATACATAAGGTATCTGTAATTTTTCAGTGACTCCGACCACACGCTCAGCGATGCGCATTGCCATCTCTTCACCTTCTATTACACATGGACCGGCCAGCAGAAAGAAGTTACCGGCAGGATTGTTCTTAAGTTCGATCATTTTATTAATTACAAGTTACTAATTACTTATTTATAGTTTCATGAGTGAAGGGCTGTTTTTCGCCAGAAGCCCGGTTCTGTTGGCTTATTCGGAATAATCAGGGTCGTCTTTTCTGATAATACGCCTATTTCCAGTGGGAAATGTCTTGCCAGCAGGCGACCGTCCAGATCGACGGAAGCATTCTGTGCGCGGAGCACTTTTACTTTTCTTGTCCGATAGCTTTTCACCATCTTATGGTTCAGGATTCTTCCCTGAATCAGCATCCACAATCCCGAAATGATTTGCAGGAATTCCGGACGGTAGATGACGGATACATCCAGCCAGCCGTTGTAGGGTACGGCACTCGGAGTCTGTCCCCAGCCCCAGGCGCTTCCTACACATACGGTCATGATGCGCCCGCGGATGTGCTCGTCATTGATACGAAGGTGCATCCGGTATAGTTTGCGTTCGAATATCAGCGAGAAGAGGGCGGCAACGTACGACAGGAATTTCACCCCCCAGAAACGTTTGGTCTGGTCGGTGATTTTCACAATCCTTGCGCCTAGCCCGATGTTGACTGCATTGAGGAAATAACGGCGTTGGTGTTCCTTGCCGTCGTAGAAGTTGCAGAAGCCTACGTCTATTTTCTTGAGACGGTGGTTGATGATACAGTCTACGGCAGGTTTGTATTCGGTACTGAGTCCCCAGTATTTGGCAAAGTCATTTCCTATACCGTTCGGAATCATGCCAAGGGCGATGTTCTCCTTGTCTTCGGCATCAGAGAGCATGATACCGTTGATGGCATCGTTCAGCGCACCGTCGCCACCTACGATGACAATGGTACGATAGCCGTTGTTCGCCAGAATTTTGGCAAGACGTTCTACTGAACCGAAACCTTCGGATTGTACATAGTCATAGTTGACACCTTTGCTGTCCATGTACTCCTTGATTTCTTTCCATCGTTTCTGTACCTTTCGGGTACCTGCTTTGGGGTTGTAGATCACTCCCCATTTTCCAGGTTCTACACTCATAACCGTATTTCTATCCTAACTGTATTAACAATCGCATTTTTTATCTTTCACAGACCATTCGTAAATGACTGGCAAAGATACTAATTCCCTCGCAGTTTTTCTATCACAAAGGCTATCTTTTCTTCCATAGGCAGCTCTGCACTGACCCAGTGGATGGTAAATCCCCGACGTTCCATGCCGCGGAACCAAGTCATCTGACGTTTGGCGAACTGATGGATGGCCGTCTCCAGCTCAGTGAACATCTCTTCGTAAGTCAGTTTGCCTATGACGTATAACGTCAGGAATTTGTATTCCAGTCCGTAATAAATCAAGTCGTCCGGTGAAATGCCTTGTTCTGTTAATCGCCTTACTTCATCCACCATTCCTTCGTCCAGCCGTTGTTTCAACCGTCGGGTGATCTTCTCGCGACGCAGTTCCCGATCGATATCTACCCCGATGATGAGGCTGTTCAACTTCGGAAACTCCCGTTCGGGAACCGGATGCACGGCATAATACTCCTCAATTTCTATCGCACGGATTGCACGTTTCACAGTATCCACATCCGTAGAGTTGTGCAATGTTTTATATTGCTTCAGGATTTCGGTCAGTTCTTCGAGAGAGTGATTAGCCAGACGGGCACGTAACTCCGGATTTTCCGGTACCGGCATCAGCTTATAGCCTTTCAGTACCGATTCCAGATACATACCTGTCCCTCCACATAAAACGGGCAGACAGCCTTTTTGTTTGATGGATTCGTAAGAAATCAGGAAATCCCGCTGATATTCGAAAACATTGTATTTATATCCGGGATCGGCGATATCAATCAAGTGATAAGGAATTGGATGTCCGTCGACTGTATAATCTGCCAAGTCCTTGCCCGTACCGAGGTCCATTCCCCGATAGATCTGACGAGAGTCGGCACTGATAATTTCTGTATTCAGTTCATGGGCTAATGCTGCAGCAAAAGGAGTTTTCCCTGAGGCTGTTGGCCCTAATATGGTGATTAAATCATAGTCCGGCATAGCTTTATTCTTTAATGACGGCAAAAATACAAAATAATTTTGACCCAGTGGGTTATTTGGATGCTTTTATCTGATTATTTAATAGGAAGCAGAACTCAAATTTGAACTACATAAAAGTTTGAAGAAGCGTTGAGAAAAGCTACTTATTAATGGTCTGTAGGATACGACATACCTTTCCATTCTTGTCCACGCCCTCGATAATGATATCTTCGGGAGCTGTGCTGTCCGGTGTATAGTATTCTATGGTCGCTTTGCCTTCGGCGTCTAACCGTAATTCCGGATTCCAGTAAACGGTACTCCGGAAGTCCGAACGCTGAGCGTTCTTTTTCTCGGGAGTATCATAGGTGGGGTGATAGAATTCTACGGACTCACTGTATCCCAGCGGCGTATAAGTGATAATTCCCTGCGCTGGTCTGGCCGGAAGATTTCTAGGGTCTTTCAGAGTGATGACAACGGCACCTCCGGAAGCACGGGGACCCAGTATGACGGCATCTGCTCCTCGAAGCAGACTGATACTGGACATGTCACTGACTTGGATATCCTTCAAAACTCTGTATCAATAGTCAAACTAAGAACTACAAAATATCGGAAGCATCTTCATACACAATATCATCGATAACAATGATTGCCGGTTCGGAATTGTTACGGATATGTATCTCACTTCCGTTCGTGATTGTAACGCTGGGTAGTCTGCTGGCTGCATCAAAAGCTGTCTGACCGTATCCTTGCAGTCTGTCTTCTTCTACAGTATAGGTGTTGATACCCCCTGTATAGATACTTTTTGAACTCGGACGTTCCCGCTTCGCTGTAACTGTTATTTCTTTCAGATTGTACACACGCATTCCCCCTTCCATATAATACTGGTCACGGGTATTCATCAGATAATCTTCCATAAAGGTAGTTGCTCCGTTAAAATAAGGGGCTTTATGCGTAGCGACCGGGTACTGGGGAGGATCCATTAGAATATCTACACCGGCAAATCCTTTCTTGGTGCGTGCCTGAACAAGGAATGTCGTGCTGTCTCTGAATGAGGTATTGACGATGAACTGGCCTTTCTCGTCTGTCTCGGTGGTGGCTATGATATTGTATTTGGGAGCCAGTACACAGATGGGACCTTTCTTTACGTTTGCTCCGAAGAATCCCATGATTCGTCCACTGATGGTTTGTCCTTTTTCTATATAATTTGTGAAATTCAGCGAAGGAGTGCGGAGAACATTTTCCATTTTATGCCTGCGCCAGCCATGTGTCATCATCAGATAGTCGATGGAACGGAGCGTCCGGGCGTCCTGATTCAGAAAATAGAATGCGGGGTCTTCCACATATCCTTTCAGATCCGAAGTCAGCAGGAGATTGGACAGGATATTATCGGCGAGAGAGTCGGGCTGAATACTTTTTCGGTCGGTGATGCTGACAGAGAAAGTACCTTCTACCGGGTTGCCCTCGCTGTCTTTGGCAGCGATCTGTAAAGATACCTTCTCTCTTTTTCCATACGTCGGTTGGTCTGTAGTGATTTGCCATTGATTCGGCTTATGGTCCGGAACGAAAATCAACCGTTCACTAAGTGCATTTCCTTGTTCATCAATCAGCATGAAGTGAGTGATCCCTTCCGTAAACAGGCTGTCATTCATCTTTCCGAAAGTTCTTTTCGGATTGATGGGTTGTAAAATGGCCAGTTTGCCACGGGTATGTGCAAGCAGAAATAGTTTCTGAGGCCATTCGGTCGCTTCTGTCTTTTGGATTTCGTAACGAATCTCCTGTTTATAGTGCGACATGGCGATGGAGATTCCTTTCGGTTCTATGGCAGGAAGGTCAAATCGCTTGGTAATACTGTCATTAGTTCTTACCGTAACATAATAAGTCTCATTGTTGACGGGATTCATCGTGAAGATGCCCATGCCGTTGTGTTCCGAACGGAAATTGGTAAGTGTGTCTCCTTTAGAGTTGAACAAGAAACCTTCGATCTCTTTAGAGAAGCCATCTGCTCCCTGTGCTTTGAAAGCGACATTCTGATGAGGAATGTTGATCAAGGCACCGCCTTCGGGGAAAAACTTCACATCGAAATCATTGGTAAACACAGGAAGATGGAAAGTCCGTTTGTAGATATATTGCGGATCGTCAAATTCTACTTCTATTCTGCGCGCTACCGGAGATTTTAAATCGGGTAGGGAAATGGAAATCCAGCCGTTTTCGTCCGTCTTTTTTTTGCCTTTGTTTTTTATCTTACCATTCTCAAGGTATAGGTATTTGATTGTTGTATTTTCAAAAACAGCCTGTACGTTGCTTGTAAATTTGATCTTGGCAGTGTAATGTGTATCATCTTCTTGCTGATACTCGATGCTCGAAACGATGGTATTGTCAATAGAGTTTCCTATCTTGATGTTGCGTGAAAAGAAAAAGTCAGGGTCTTCATTCAGCATCCAGTTGCTATACCCCCGCAGGTAATAATCGCCTGCCGGAAGGGTGGCAGGGAGGGTGAAGGCGTTGTGGAATCCGAGAGAATCTCTGCGGATTTTCTTTCGTTCCACAATGGAGTCGGAACGGTTGATCAGTTCCGTAATGATAAAATTACTTTGTGCGTTGTCCTGATGGGTGATGGCGTTCACCAGATAACCTTTGAACCATATCTTTTCTCCGGCTCCGTAAAAAGGCTTGTCCAGATGGAGGTACAACTTTTCTTTAGGAATTCTTTCCATCAGACTGAAGTTGGCGATAATCGTATCTTGCATGGTCTGTGCAGATAGCGATGAGAAATATAGAAGGACTCCCAAGAGTACTGTGATGCTTCTTTTACTTTGAAGAGTAGTGGTGTTTTTCATATATTGTGTTTTTAACTTTTATGCATCCAGATTGAAAGAACTTTTCGCTTCACAGCCAGTATATTAATGACTGATACGATGAGGAATAAAAGAATACCCATACTGACAGCTACCCATAACGAACCGGTTTCCAGTTGCGGGAAGAGGAGTCTGATACTCTCTATGTAATAGCTGCGCAGCCAGCATACCAATCCGACAGATAAAATCAGTACGATGATGTTCAGTCCTACGGTCAGTATCTGATAAGGCAGCGCTACCCTGTTGGGGCTGTAGCCTATCAGAAGCAGACTTTCGAGCTTGGTTGTATTCTTTTGGAGCAGTAAGAATATGCTGAGCATCAGGATATAGAATGACAGGATACTGATGAATAAACCTACTCCCAGCACAATACCTACGATAAGGCGAAGGAAATAAGTGGTCTTTCCGGCATCCAGTTTTCCGTCTTCCGTCTCGTAGCCTTTTTTCTGAAAGTAGCTGGCAATAGAAGAGTCGGCGGGATTGCTGACCTCGATGATCAGTCGGGCAGGTTGTGCCTCCGCGTCGGGGGCGAAGTTCTTGTTTGCCCAGTTCATGAAAGACTGCGGAACGAGAATCGTATTCAGACGGTTGGAAAAACCGACGATGTTTCCCTTGTATTGTTCTACCCGTCCGTTGCCCCGCATCATGATGTCCATCTGAATAAGTCCCATCAATCCTTCTGACAACTTAGGCAGACTGCGGCTTTGAGCGAAACCGAAGTTATACAGATTCAGATAATTGCGTGGGATAATGATGGGAATGGTATGTGTTTCTTCGTCAAAGTGCCATTTGTCGAGTTTGATATCTACAAATTCATCGGGAACTGACTCGAAGAACATATCCGTAGAGAGATGAATACCCGCTTTCTGCATCCCCAATCCCGCCGAAACTTTGAATTGAGAAGGAGTGAAAGCTCCTATCGTTTTGGTAAACGACTGTTTTTTCAGATCGGCGATATCTTCGGGAGAGAACGTATTGCTTTTTCCGGCAAAAGACCCGAGCGTACTGATTTTCTTGGTTGCTATGATGAAGTCTTTTTTCATAAAGCT
>OGYJ01002204.1_pt1 | contig 13651 bp, 6 predicted proteins | sample 1576531 | NCBI WGS metagenome assembly OGYJ01 (sample SAMEA3541574, study PRJEB24748) | human gut metagenome | biome: human gut; feature: human-associated habitat; material: faeces | place: China | collected 2012 | reverse complement strand
TTGTTCTCGCAATCCTTATCCATTCGATTGCAGGATATGTTATCGGACGAGGCATTTTTCATAAGTGTGTCAAATTCAGAAACCGAGTATGTTTTGCCATTCTCAAATACCGGACTTTCACTCCAATCACAAGTAATTGTCGGACGAATATTTCCCTGTTCAGGCTCGTTTACCGGGACGGCTTCACTCTCCGAATTAAATTGATTAACAATTTCTTCTGAGCTGACTTTCAGAGCACCGGCATAGTTCCTTACCTTGATGTCAAAATTGTTCTGATAAAAATTACGCTCGGCATCGGTTTCTGCGTCAGCCATAACCCGTTGAATAAATGGATCACTGTTTAGCTTATCTTCATCGACAAGCTCACCGTTGACTATCCCTGCGTCCTCAAGCTGCTGACGAATAACTGCGGGATCTACGTCGTCAAGCTCGTCGTGTTCCTCATAAAACGGTGCAAGCTCCTCATCGGAAAGGTACACAAGGTCATCGAACGATAAAGAGTGCAGACAGTTATCAATCATATCTTTAAGGTCGGCATATGTTTCTTCTTTGAATAATTTGTCATCAACATAAGTTTCAAGCCTATAGTCAACAAGATTTACAACAGCTTCAACAGTATGCTTGCTGTCTTCTGTTGTTGTGTATGCCACTCCGACTTTTTTTAAGTCTGAAAAATCCGCTTCCGAATCAAATTCATCCTGACAGTATGAATTGATAAGTTGTTTTGCATATATAATAGTTGAATCACGAACAATATTGTCAATTGTAGCGTGAGTATATACATCGAAATCAATTTGATTATTGTGTAACATGTTTTTTAATTCGTTATCAATTGCAATGCTTTGTTCAAGATTATGTATTCGTCCCTCTTTTTCAAACACTGATGTATCACGCTCAACAAAATAATTAAAATTGTTATAAAGACCATAAAGTTTGTTCACACTATCAGAATATGCCGAATACACTTCGGTGTTTTTATCTTCATTAAGATAAGTGTTGTTAAGTAAAATTGGTGAGTCAGTAACTATAAAATCAACTTTACCGTACAAACGATTGATACGCTTCATCTGCTCGTTAAGAATTGCAAATTGATGTTCATAATGTCCGTCAAGCATAATAAGATTGTTGTCATATACAAGCTCTTTGGCATATTCCTGTACATATTCCGTAACAAATCCTTGCTTTTTCAATTTTTCGGCTACTTCAAGACAAGATGTTGTTTTTCCTGCACCCGGTCCGGCAAAAGCATTGATAACAATAGTATTTTTATCCGAATTATTGCTTGTGATTTCTTTTTGTTCAGATATGAGTGTATCAAACTTAGCTACATCAAAACTTTCAGGTTCAATAAGTTCGCCTGATTTTATCATTTCGGCAGTAGCAACATCTGCAATCAATTTTTGTGTGTCCGTAGTTAATCCCTCTGCAATTTGCTCACCAGAGTAAAAATAATTTAGAGATTCTCGGAAAAATTTACTGCCTACATCGGACAGAGTTTGATTTCCGGTGATTTCTACATATCGCCAAAATCGCTCGGAATCATTTGTAAAATCTCGGTTTCCTCGCCAAGCAACATTATAGTTTATATCAGTGCTTACGAACTGACCGCCTGTTTCGCTATCCGGATTGAAATACATAACCGTAAAATGATTTGCCGAGGGGTTATGAAAAATTAGATTTTTGCTTAAAAAATCATAATCGGGAATTTCGGGAGTGTATGTACCACCTTCGATTTGCCCTTCAATATCCGTGCGTGTAGTACCTTTAATATCTGCAATGAGATTGATTAAATCTTCATACGAGCCGTTCTTGTATGCTGTAAAGAAGTTTTGCATTTCATCAATCGAAAAAGTGTAATCAAGCAAGTTGATTACTGATTCGCTCATACCGTAAGTTACCATTTCTCTGATAATTTCAAGCTGAGTAGTTGAGTAACCACGATTTTCAGTTAATTTTGCAGTAATGTTATCATTAACAAAACGCTGTTTTAAATCATTAAACCTTGATGTATCTGCAAACATCAAAGATTTATCCGAAAAACTTTGATATGTGTCAACATAAATTTCGGCAAGAGCAGAAAGTTGTGATTCATAAAAATCAGTGCAGTCAGAAAACCATGAAACAAAGTTATCAGTCAAATTATCATCGTTTCTCGTTTGGATAAATTTTACAGACGGTGCAAGTGCCGAAAGTTGCGATTCATTGAAATGTAATTCAGATATTTTTTCATTAACTGATTTTGATTCTTCCGGTGATTCATTTTGAACAACCTCAGATTTTGACATAAATGATGCTCGCTGTTCTTTAAGTTCAGCAGATATTTTATTCAAGGTATCAGCATATTGCTTGTCAACAGTAATAGTTGTTGTTTTTCCGTAAATTCTGCCTGAAAAAAGGATGCCTTGCTCAGTAAGTCTTTGACCGATTTTATAGGCAAAATCGGTATTGTACTTACGGTATAATTTATCCTCAATAGAATCGTAGGTTGTAGTTCCTATGATGTTGTTGGTTTTATAGACTTTTGAATTACATTCAATAACAGTCTGATAATCAATATCCAACTTATCAATATTAGTTGCGGTAGCTCTGCCAATGGCAATATGTGCTTCACCGTTAAAAATATATGCACAATAATTAAGTCCTGAATTTTCAAGTTCCTGACATATATTATTAAGACTATCCTCACTCGCAATGATTAATTTTTTATATTTATTGGGAGTGTTGCTGTTCCATATTTTGTTTCCATATAATTCAATCATTTATTTTTTTCCCCTCTTAAAAAAAGACCTGTGCCTGAATGGCACAGGTCTAAAATAGCTTTATAATTCTTGCCCCTGAGTTTTGGTTTTATCATTCGTTTGTTGCTCATTATGAGCAATAGTGTTTGCATTTTGCTTAATCTGATTTCTCGATAAAGGTGCTGTTCTGCGTTCGGATTTCTTTTCAGGCTCTTTGAGTTTTTCGTATTCCTGCTGCTTATTGCCGTTATTGATAATACCGTCAATGCTGTCATAATCGTCCTCAATCGACATTTCGGCATTTTTTAGGTAGTTTTCTTCGAATACAGCTTTTGCGGCAGATGAAACGATTACATCAGCCTGCTTTTTTAAAGCCTGTGGGTTGTTTGTCAACTCATCAACAATGTTCTGACAGCTCTTGCTGATAATATTGTCAGCTTCCTTATCGGGCATAGTTTTAACCGATTCAAACTTATCTGACCACTCATTAAGAGCCTTGAGCTTGTTTATCAGCTTTTCTTTCTTGTTGGTGAGCTTGTCGATTTGTTTTCGCAGTTTGAGTTTTTCGGACATATAATGAGTTTGACTGTACGCTTTTAGAGCACTGTCAAGTTTATTTTGAGTAGCATCAAATTTTTCTGAGGTCGTTCGCATCGACATCATTCGATACTCTTGAATCCCCTTAACAAAATTTTCTTTGCGTCCGTCAGGTGACTTCATATTGTCGAGAAATTTGTTGATTTTAATGCAGAAATCAGCACGGCTTTGATGTTTCTGAATTTTATTTTCATTGGATTTGATATTCAGTTTGTGGGCAGAAATTTTCTCGTTAATACTGACTATCTTTTGCCGTCTTTCTGTTGCCAAGAGCGAAAGAGCAGTATATACAGGTTTTGGCACAATATCTTTCAAGGATTCAATCGTAGATACAAACTCTGCATTTCGGGACTTTTTTATACTGAGCTTTTCAATTTTTGCATTGAACTTATCATTTTTGCTGTTAAGCTCATCAATTTTGCGATTGCATTTGTCATAAAGGGTAGCAAAAATCGGAATAGAAAATTCTGTGTCTTTTGATGTTTCGGTTACAATCGGTTCAGTCGGAACAGATTGTAAATTTTCTTCTTTTACACCGACACTTTTGGACTTTTTTTCATTAATAGTGTCAAAATTTTTGCTTTCTGTGTTTTCTTTTTCCTTAACCGGATCATAATGATTTATGTACAGTTCTGACCCCCTGACTGTTTCGGCAAGATTATCATCTTTGTCATAAAGCATATATTTACTCTCATCATCCAATGATGTGAGTATGGTTTTGCCTTCGTTGATTTCATCAACATCGTCTTTTTTAATCCGAAGATAACGAATATCCTCCCCGAAAGTACCGGGAACTCTTGTTTTATACTCGAATTCGTTATCATCATAGACAAGTGATGATTTGTCTATTGTAATATCAGGCATTATTTTTCCTCCTTTTTCTGACAGCAAATGTAGCAATAACAGCTGTTATTGCTATTGCAATTATTGCCAGTAGAATAAAATCAAAACTTCTGTTATTAGTTTCTGCTTTTATGGTAGTATCAGGCGAAGCGGTTTCAGATACCCTTTCGGCTGTCACAATAAGTCTGTGACTGTTAACACCGTAGGGATAACAAGTTATAAGGCTTAATAGGTCTTTTTCTTCGTTAACTGACAGTAACGATATGTTGTCGGGCTTAACAATGTTTTTTGCCGTAACAGCATAAGTAAGTGTTTCATCAAGGACGGATACCTTGATTTCATCACCAATTTCAAGCTCGTTGAGGTTATCAAAAAATACCTGCGTAGGATAACCCGTATGTGCAGACAAGACAGAATGATTGCCCACACCTCCAATCGGAAACGCTGTATTTGGCAGATGAGCAACACCTTTTTCAAGCACTTTATCCTCATCCCCGTGGTAAATAGGCAGTTTTACATTGATTTTTGAAATATCAATGTAGCCTATAAGACCGTCACCAAAATTGAGAATATCGTCATATCCGTCAATCACGCTGTCTACATCATAAGTAAAGCCATTGACAAGCTCTGACAAATTGTTGTTATATTCAGCAGCAGCCGACAAGTACTGTGACCTGTCAGCTGCTGAAATGCTGTCAAGATTTGCGGCATAATTGTTAATTGTGGATGCGGCGAAAAAACTATTGACAGCATTTGATACAGAAGGGTACAGCACAAAGCAGAGTGATGCAGTCATAAAAATTATTCCTATTATCAAGGTGCATTTGCTTCTGCATTTTTTCAATGTGCTGTACTCCTTTCTGTTTAATGTGAAATTACTTGTTTGTAGCTTTTACTCTTCTGCGAATGAACAATGTTGCAATACCGCCGAGTGCAAATGCTGTGCCGAGAATGTAGAACATTACTGTTCCGACACCGCCTGTCTGCGGAACAACAACCTTTGTATCCTTAACATCAACGCTTGCTGTGCCGTCTGTAGGGCAGTTTGTGATGTACGAACCGTCAACAAATGTTGCACCGTATGTAACATCAATTGTCACAGGAATAACCTTACCGTAGATGTTGTATCCCGTTGGGGCTTTTGTTTCGACAATATAATATTTACCGCTTGCAAGTTTGATTTCTTCTTTACTTGTGTTGTAGTAAGTAACCTTGCCGGTCTTGTCGGATACACCGCTTGCAAGGGCATTTGTAAGAGCAGTTGCGTCCTCTTCTGTCTTGAAAAGGCTGAATTCTGCACCTTCGAGAGCCTTTCCGTCTGTATCTGTCTTGTTTGTTGTTACTGCAAAGGTGTAAACATAAACTGTATTACCGTTTACTTCTGATTCAACACCGTTCTTGTTAGAATAAACGAGCTTTGTTTCTGTGTTAGGGTTGCCTGTCTTTCCTGTTACTGCGTACTTATTGAGCTTTGCTGAATAAGTTACAGATGTATAAGTAACACTCTCTGCATAAAAGTCATTTTTCTGAAGATAAGCGTTTGTGAGAGCTACATTAAATGTTGTAGCTTTACCATCAACTTCTGATGTTACATTGAGAGCATAATCAGTTGAAGCAAGGTCAGCAACCTTACCGCCCTGTGCGTTGAGAAGTGCAACCTTTACGCTGTCCTTGTCGAGAGTAAGACCGGCTGACATTTCATCATATACGGTATATGATTTAAGTTTCATTTCGCTTGAACCGGCAGTCGATGACTTGATTTCAAAATTTACTGTGTCACCAAGGCTTACATCGGTAAAATTAACATTATCCTTTGTGCTGTTGGTGATAGTCTTGCCTGTAACAACATCACCGTCATTTACCTTTGTTGCGAGGTCAATATCATTCACAGAATAAACCCACCCGTTGTTGTAATATGGAAGTGATACAACAGAGTTTGTAACACTTCTTACCCCGGCAGGAAAGTTCGTAGCCTTAATGTAGTACAAACCCTGAGCAAGGCTTGAAAAAGTCTTTTTAACCGAGGTTGCAGAGGTTGTAAATGTACCAACCGTTGAAGCGGTTGACGGGATTGATGAAAGACCGTCAAGAGCTGAGAGAACATTCGATGTCTTTCCGCTTAAAATCTCATCAGAGATTGACGGAATGAGTGAATCATAGCCTGTCTTATACGGATTTTCGGTTGTTTTGAGTTCTGCAACTTTGTACACCGTAAATGTGTATCCGGGTTTTGAACAATTGAGTGTGAATGAAACCTTCTTTGTTTCATCAAGAGCGTTGTTGTTTGTTGCGGCACTTGCAAATGGGATTGCAGTAAATACCATCATAACGGCAAGTACCATAGCTGTCATAATTCGTGTGATTTTCTTTTTCATTTTTGATTTTCCTTTCGTGATTTTTTATATTTCTTGCTACCGTGTTTATGGTAGTCATAGATGAAAATTATAGCCATTGCTCCGAGTGCCACGGCAACGAAGTAAAACGGAGCAATTCCACCGCCGCCTGTTTGAGATAACACAGATTTGTTATCGGCAACGGATAAAGATATATTAAGTGTGTTTTCATTGTCGGCTGAAATTGTAAATTCAACCTTTTTACCGTATGGCATATAGCCTGACGGAGTTACAGATTCAATAAAATAGTAATCACCTACCGGCAGATTACTGATTGACAAACTACCATTCGTAGCCATATAATCGGTTGCAGTTTTTGCAACTGAATTATACATATAAGTTTCTGAGCCTGTCTGATAACAGCTGATGGGAGTGTCGTCTGACTTATAGAGTTGCCAACCTGATCCGGTAAGAGCCTTTGTGCCGTCTGTTTTTGTCAGCTTAACAGAGCCTGTTTTCAGCGTGTTTTTGATATTTGCAAAAACTACGGTATCTGAATTAAGCGTAACTGTTACGCTTTTTGGCTTGTTGTACTTATACGGTAAAGAATAAGTACCATCCTCGTTAAGCTCACCGAGTTCGGTTACTTTATATTTAAGCAATTCGTCATTGCTGTTATAAATCGGCAAATCTGAGATTTCAGGACTTAAACCTTCAAGGTCGGTGCTTACTTTTTCGTTAAACCCTGTATCAACACAGCTTATTTCAAAATACAAACCGTCCACAACATCATCTTCAGATGTTTTTTGAACCTGTAACGAACCTGTTTTTATGGTGTTTACACAATCATATGTATAGTTGTATTCATCGGTATCATAGATTGTAAATTCAACTGCATCTTTCAGTTCATAACGGCTCGGAAACTTGTATGTTCCGTCTGACTGTTTAATGCCGATTTCGGTAAGCCTGTAAGTAATTTGAAACCCGTTTAGGTCAACTACATACGGCAGAATACCGTCAATTTTGTTACCGTTGGCATCAAAAAACTGCTCATTGTCTGTACTTGCTTTACCATTTTCATCAGTAGTCAAAACGATACTTGTAATCTCGTTTCCGTCTGCATCATAAGCCATAGGAGTAGGGATAAGGTCATCGCCGTATTCTCGTTCATCGTCAAAAGACTCAAGCTTAAAACTCAAACCCTCAACAACTCCGTCCTCGGAAGTCTTATTGATGTTAATTCTGCCGGTTGTAGGAGCGTTGTACATGGAATAATTAAGAATAGATGTTGTTCCGTATTTGTTGGCAGTCTTACACTCTGATTCAGCCTTTTCAAGGTAATTTTCGGGGAAGTAGTAACTGCCTCCGCCGAGAAAACCTTTTTCGACAACTTTATATTTTATAGGGATACAAATTGCTGAGTTCGGAACGGTCAGACAGCTTTTGAGTTTTTCGCCGTACCTGCTGTAATAATTAGCTGTTCCGGTAGAATCTGTAACAATATCGCCATAATATTTGCCGTTTTCGTCCTGTACCTCAAACCACACACCCGATACTTTGCCGTTGTAGGAAGTTTTCTTGACGGTCAAATTTGTTTCGGAAATTGTGTTTTGGACACTGTACATAACGGTTTTGCTCTCGTCAAGTGTAAATGACTTACCGTTAGCGTTGGATTTTGCTTCTGATGATTTGCCATAGTAGTATCTTGAATAAGCATTCTCACAATTGCTGAATACGGCATTTGAAACACCTTCATAATATGAGCCTTTGTAGCTGATTGCATTTTCTTTTTTTATCGTCCAAGTGTAACCGCCATAGCTGTGAGTACCCAAAGTAGTCTTAAAGCCAAGCTCTTTGACGGTATAGGTTATCTTGTTGCCTTTATCGTCATAAACCCTCAAACCTTTAACAGTTGCTTCACCGTTTTTGTCAGTTGAAACTGCGTTGTACTCGTTGCCGCGGCTATCTGATATTGCAAACCACAGATTTGAAACAATACCGTCTGTTGATGACTTCTTAATTTTGAGGTCAGCTTTTACGGCATCTTCATAAATCGTCTGAATAACGGCTGTTTCAACGGTTGAGTTTTCCTCATTTGTAATGACGGGATAAACAGTATCGTCAAGCTCATAGCCTGTCGGAGCGGTTATTTCTTTGATGTAGTATGTTTTGCCGACATCTACCGATTTTGCAAAAGTACCCTTACCGTCAGCACCTGTTGTGAGCTTGTCATACAAGCTTGCACAAGCTGAATCAGAGTACAAGCCATATACAGCATTTGCGACACCTACACCTGATTGATTAAGTTTGTGTATGCCGATATATGCCTTTGCCGGCATTTCGTCAATCGGCACATTGATAGGGGTGTTTGTGTCCTGTGCAATACCGGCAATCTCTTCATTGATTACTCTGTAGAACACGATATTACTTAACGAGTATCCGTCAGGTGCTTTTACTTCTCGAATGACAACTGTACCAATTGGGATAGCAGGTACTGGGTTTTCAGCCGAAGTATAATAAAAGTCATCTGAACTGTACTCCGAAGCAAGATATTTTTTGTTCAGGTCACAATATCCATCTTCATCAGTCTGAATATACCAAGTCCTTTTAAGGTTTTTGCTGTCAAGTGCAGGAGCGGTTTCATCTGCTTTGACATCGTAGTCCTTGTCAATTTCCTGTGCGTAGTATTCAATGCTGAAAACCGCACCGCCAAGACCTTGACTTGTCGTTTCGCCTGTAATTGCATTTTTCTTTTGCAAAACAATACCGACAGGGTCATTAACCGGATTATCTTGTGGCTCGGTTTTTTTGTCAGACAGCCTAACTGCTTTAAATATTGCATAGCCGTTGCTGTCTTTTTTTCCCGAACTCACAAATGTATATACAGTTTTGTCAAGCTCATAGCCTTTTGGTGCTTTTGTTTCTTTTGCATAGTAAGAAGCTGTTGAATCAACATATTTACTGTAACTGCCGTAACCGCTTGCATTTGTCGTTATACTGCCGATTTTTTGGGTACAAGCCTTGTCTTTGTATATGCCATACTCAGCTCCCGACAAGCTGTAACAACCGTTGCCGGCTGTAAGCTCTGTGTTTGATGATGATTTTTGAAGTTGCAGCTTGACAACATCGGGAAATGTCAACTTAACATATCCGTCTTTAACTGTATAATTAGAACCCTGAGCAAAAGTCTGATATGATGCATAGTCATTACTTGTAATTAAATACAAACTGTTTTTGCTCTTGATTCCATGTTCCTTCAAAAAAGAATTTTTCATTGTCACATTAACTGTCGTACCAAGATTTTTAGAACAGGTAAATGTTATCTTTTTACCGCTTACGCTGACCTTAACATTTGAATTGCTGACGATTACATCGGATGCTTTAGTTACTGAAGCGGTACCGTTCTTATCAGTCAAAGTGATTGAATACTGTCCGTTTGATTGATTATATGACATTTGATACGACTTCGCAGAACTGAGTGATGATGCTGTATATGACGGATTACGCACCGACCTTTTGCACCAAGACACCATATTGTCATATGCTGTTGTAACATTTGCTACAGTAGTTTCAGCTGAGCTTGTCTCAGTCATAGTACGGGCAGGAGTAAGCAACGGTTTTCCGGATACGGCATCAAAGGTTGAAGCATTTCTCTTGCCGGCTACAATCTCGAAAATTAACAACTGTGTTGCGTAATAGTAATGTACCTTATTTTTTGACGGAGATTCAAAACCTCCGAACCCCCAACTTAGGATCAGATTAACTGCGTTCTGTTGTGCAGTAGTTAGCTGTTTCCAAGCTGCTGATTGAGATGTACTTTTTACAGTAGCAGAACTTGTTAATTCAGATGCTTTATCCGGTTCAATACAGTACGCTCTTTGTGTGTAGTCTAAAAAATTCAAGGTTTTTCCGGATGGAGCAAAAAAGTGCACCTTGAAATTTTCCCAACCTTCATAATGCTGACTGTGCTTTTTTCCGTTTGCGTCTGTATAAGTATATTCAGCTGTTTTCTTGTATATAAAACCTTTGCCGTCTGCTCCACGATTGCCTTTAACCGAGGCAGCACTTACGGAAAACGAACCAACAGACAATGAGCCGATAATTACAGTCAAGCATAAGAAAACCGACAATATTTTTTTAATTAACTTCATTCAAATTTTTCTCTCCTTTCATCTAAATATTGAAAAAGAAAAACTACTGTATTCTTTTATGGGTGATGCACGAATCATATTTACCTCCGAAAATTTATATTATTAACCACATTAGTGGGAATTGTAGGAGTGCATCAGACAAATTAATGCCCGATGCAAAGAAGAATAACAATGAAAACTTAAAAAGTCTTGCTGCCATCATAAAACAGAAAGTTGTAATCAACTTCCAATGTTTTCGCTAATTCTCTGATATATGCAAAAGTCGGTTCATAATTATCGTTTTCCCATTTGGTATAGGCTGACCGTTCTATATGCACGGCTTCTGCCACTTGTTTCTGTGTCATATGCTTGTTTTTTCGAGCAATAAGCAACTGCTTTCCAAACGACAATTATTTCACCTTCTCAAAAAGTTGTTATCAATTTAAAATGTTAAGGTCATATATGTAGTTAAGGTCAACATTTGTTGATATGCCGTTAATTCTACCGTTATCTGAATACTGCCACACATCACACGAAATTGACGGCTGTATATACCATTCTGCGTTCCAAATGGAAATTCCGTTATTTTTTAAGGTTGTGCGATTGAGCAGATAGTCATAAACGCTTGCTGAGGAATACACACCCGATTTAAAGCCGTTGCTTTTGAGTTTGTTACAGAAATTGACTGCCATTTTTGTATAATTGCTGTTGCTTGTACTCATTGCAGGCTGATATTCCATATCGTAGTAAACAGGAAGTTCAAACTTTTTACCCTTGATACAACTAAGGCAAGCATCTGCTTCTGCTGTTGCCGTTGACGGTGACATTGCATAGCTGAACCAATATGCTCCGACTTTAAGACCGGCGGATTTTGCCTTTTTGTAGTTTGTTTCAAACATATTGTCTTTTTGGCTTTTTTCTTTACCGTAGCCTGCACGGATAATTACATAGTTATAACCGGCTGATTTTACCTTGTTAAAATCTATTGAGCCTTGCCAAGTTGATACATCAATACACTTTGCGACACTTCCCGAAACAGTCAGCTTGCACGATGCGGTTTTTCCGTTGTAGGTTTTGTATGTGATTGTTGCTGTTCCTTGAGATTTAGCGGAGATTTTTCCGGTTGAATTAACCGTTGCAACATATGTATTACTGCTTGTCCAAGTACTGCGATAACTGTATGCGTTATTGTTGAGCGTAGCTTTAAGCGTTTTACTCTGTCCGACTTTAAGGGTTGCAGTTTTATCAGAAACAGTTACGCTTGACGGAGCTGACTTGACTGTAACTTTGCAAGTAGCTTCTTTGCCGTTACTCAGCTTACATCTTATCGTAGTAGTGCCGGCTGTTTTTGCAGTAACAAGACCGCCTGACTTTTGGACGGGGGCAATTGCGGTGTTATTCGAGTAATAAAGTCTGTAGTAGGCTGCTGTATTGTTCGGAATACTGCTGTTTAAATCAAATTGTTCGCCGACACCGAGAGTCAGATTTGATTTATTGAGCATGATACTGTCTGCAAGTTTTTTAACTGTTACGGTACAGCTTGCAGTCTTGCCGTTATATGTCTGTGCTGTGATTGTAGCTGTTCCTGTTCCGAAAGCAGTTATTTTACCGTTACTGTCAATACCTGCAACCTTACTGTTGTCAGTTGTAAACGACACCTGTGACAGCGTTCCGTTTTCAACTGTAGTTTTTAATGTGTAGGTTTCAGTTGTGCCAAGTGTGATACTTGACTTGTTAAGTTTTACACTTTTAGGTACAGTAGTAGGCTTTGGAACAGTTGTAGGTTCTGTAACTGCTTCCGTTGTAGGCTCTGTTGTTGATTCTGCTGTTGTCGGTTGTTCATCTGTTGGCTCTTTAATCAGTCCTACAATAAGTTTCTGAACAAGTGTTGAATCAACAACGGTAATCACACCGTTTTTGTCAAGGTCGTACAGTTTAATTTGTTCTTCATCAAATGTTGTCATACCTACAACATTCTTCTGAATAAGCGTTGCATCTTCAATCGAAAACTTTTGCTCTGTGCTTACTGCTCCTGCACTAAAGGCACAAAGGCTCACAAGAGTAGTGGCAGTAAGTAAGCCCGAAATAATCTTATTTTTCAGTTTCATAAATTCCTCCTTAAAGGGTTCTATATATTCCGCAAAATTTGCGGTTTGTCACCCTAAAAATCAAAAAATTTTAAAAGTTTTTTAAAAATAAGACCTAGGGTCAAAAGAATTGTAGGTCTTACTGGGACTCCTAGTTCTAATGGTCTTATGGACCTGTGGGCAGAGTTTAGGCTGCTTGACTTAGGGCAGAGATTGGGAAGGTACATTACAGGTTTTAGAAACACCTTCTTCGTGCCGGATAAACGCAATCAACAGAGCATATTCTCCTACAAACCTAAAGAAGGAGTTGAAAAAGATATTTATAAGCTTATCGCTGATATCACCATTTCCATGAAATCGGAGGATTATCTAGATATGCCAAAATGCCTAATGAATAAAGTAGTTGTAACACTCTCTGACAAAGAGCGTGAAATGTATGACAAGCTTAAAGCGGAGATGGTGCTGGCCATAGGAGAAACTGAAATAGATGCTGTGAATGCCGCAGCACTTTCTAATAAGCTTTTACAAATGGCTAATGGTGCAGTTTATGATGAAAACGGTAAACCAATAGTAATTCATGATCGTAAGCTGGATGCCTTGGAGGATTTACTTGAAGGTGCTAATGGCAAACCGGTTTTAATTGCCTATTGGTTTAAACATGACCTAGAGAGAATTAAAAAACGTTTTAAGGTTCGTGAACTAAAAGAGAGCAAGGATATAGATGATTGGAACGAAGAAAAAATACCTGTTGCGGTTATCCACCCAGCATCAGCCGGTCATGGTTTAAACTTGCAGGCAGGCGGCTCAACGCTCATCTGGTTTGGTTTAACCTGGAGTCTAGAATTGTATCAACAAACCAATGCTAGGCTGTGCAGGCAAGGTCAGAAACGTAGCGTTATAATTCACCATATTGTCTGTAAGGA
>OGYJ01002181.1_pt1 | contig 13738 bp, 7 predicted proteins | sample 1576531 | NCBI WGS metagenome assembly OGYJ01 (sample SAMEA3541574, study PRJEB24748) | human gut metagenome | biome: human gut; feature: human-associated habitat; material: faeces | place: China | collected 2012 | reverse complement strand
ATATTGAACGTTGTGCACGAAGTTTGTGTCCGCCGTGATGGTGACAGTAGTCGAGAGCGGCTGATAACCGTCCGCTTCGACCTCTACCGTGTACTCGCCCGCGGAAAGCTCTACGGTATTTGACTCAAGCACTTCACCGTCAAGCTTGATCTCGCAGTCCGTAAGCTCGGCGGGGTTGACTAGGAAAGTTACCTCGTACTTAGGCAGGGGAAGAAGCGGCGTACCCTCGGCGTTGAACCTGTAATCGCCGCCGTTTTCTACTATCTTGTTGTAAAAATCTTCGGTAGTCATGTATTCGTAGGTCTTGGCTTCGGCAATGTTCTCAACGCCGCCGCCTCCTGCGGTGATGTTTTCAGTTTCGGTGAAGTAATTGTTGCTGAAAACGCTGTTTTTGCCGCCCGCGCCATAAATCGCGCCCAAACGCGTAAAGGGAGCGGAAGCGGTGTACTGCGAAAGATCGATCTCGCCTGCAAAATAGCTGTTTGTAATAGTTGAATTTTCGGACATAGTGCCTGTCAAACCGCCTGCGTCAGATGTGCCATTTCCGATAGGAGCAAATTTGCCGATGGAATAGCAGTTATTCATCTTAGAACCGTTGTAAAGCTCGCCTGCAACGCCGCCAACGTGCGAACCTGCGGACGTTATATCGCCTGTATTTGCGGAATACTGCACGGTACTGTTGGAAACATATGCCGCAACGCCGCCTACATAAACGCTTCCCATATCGCCTGTTATCTCGATATTGCCCTTATTTTCACAATATTCTATAGCGGTATTGTCTAAAGCATAGCCGACCATACCGATCGTTCCGTAAACGTATTTGCCGTTGTTTTTAAAATCAACATCGGAAACGCAGTCAGATATCATAGATCCTATCGAAACGCCTGCGATAGTGCCGAAAAAAACATAATTTCCGCCATTCTGCACATCAACATTGCCGGTAACAGTAAGTCCGGAGACCTCGCCGCCCTCAATATCGCCAAAAAATCCGCAAAGCGCGCCGTTTTCGTAGCATTCGGTAAAATCAATGTTAGAAACAGTGTGACCGTTGCCGAGGAATTTGCCGCTGAAATAAAATTCATCGTCATCTTCAACAGGGTAGCCAATGGGCGTCCATTCCACGCCGCTGAGATCAAGGTCGGCCTCCAGCGAAACAACAACGTTGGTCTTGCCATTATAATCGCCGGTATTCACGTCTTTGGCAAACTGCATAAGGTCATCTACAGAGTCTATAATGATCTCCTCAGGCGCGGCCTCAGCAAAAGCCGCAGGCGCAGCCGCCAGCGTCAAGCTAACGCAAAGCGCTCCGCTCAAAAGTTTTTTGAAGCATTTCATAAAAATTTTCTCCTTTTTAACTTACTTGATTTTTGCCCAATATGGTTCAAAAGCCAAATGCTTTACTTTATTATAACACAGAGCGCGTTAATTGTCAAGACACATTTCGGCAAAACTAGATTAACATTTATCAAAGGTGGGGTGGCAAAAAAATTGCGGATAAGGGGAGAGTTCCTTATCCGCAATTCACATATTAAAACGGCAGCTCTTTCAAGCCGTATTTGTCGAGAAGGTCTTTGCGCATATAGAGGTTGATGCTGTAATCTTCCTTGAAAAACTTAAATACTTTATTTCTCTCAAAGTTTGCTACACGAACATAATTTGCCTCTTTAAGGGCTTCTTCTGAATAATATAATTCGAGATTTATCTCCGCAAGGATCACATCAGGCATACCCTTGCTTACCCATTTATTTATCGTTTTTTTCGCTTCATCTTTATCAACTTTTCTGTATTGTGAATAAAGATAATTTCCGTTTTCATCGCCGTAATTTATAAATATCGGTTTATCAAAATAAGGCGAGACCTCAGTTGCTACACCCATAAGGTAGACATATTCATTACGCTTTTCTTTGATCTCTTTTTTATCCATGTACTCTATTTCAGCACTTTCTATATCATCAAAATCCCATGCCCATTCTGAAAGTATTTTCAGCTCATCGAGATGATGCTCTTTAATAAAATCAGCAAGTTCTCTTGAATATGTATACGGTACCAAGACCTCGTTTACTGACGATACTACGCTTTCTGCAACAGGCATCAGCAGTGCTGCCGCAAGTATCACCGCAGTAAGCTTGCGAACGAAACCCGAGGTTATCTTTTCTTTAAAAGCTGCCGCAAGCTGTCTAAGCGCTTCATATCCTTTTGGCTCTAAGGTTATCCACATATAATATATCATCATTAAAGTAAGTATACCGTAATGGTGCGGATTACTGTAACCTATGCCCAAAAATACGATCAACACTAAGAATGGAGGAAAGAATTCAGAGAGAGTGTGTGTTTTTTTGCCGTACCACGCGAAAAACGCCAGTATAAGCGCACCGCCTATACATTCCGTTATCTTTGCCGCCAGAGAAACTCCGCCGATAATGCCGCCATAGGAAAAACACAAACCCCATGTCGCTTCAAACGGAAGAAACAGTATACGATAGCTTTCTGATAATCTTTCTTTGAGCGTAATTCCGAAAGACGTATTGAAAGTATCTGCATTCGGCATTACGGAAATAATAAGTACTGACGCTATAACAAGCAGCCCAAGCAAAGCGTAACAGCGTTTGTCCTTAAATACAGCTTTTTTGTCGTCTGCGTGTGAAGCAAAGATCTTTACCATCCACACTACCGACACCATGCCGGCTATCATTATGCCCACCATCTGCGAAGCGCATAGCAAAGCCATCGAAAGCACAAAAGGCAGCGGCTTCTCATCGCGGTTTTTGTATGTAACAGCCATCAGAAAGATAGCGAGCATCATAATGCAGTACGGGCGAGAAAGCACGCCATACTGATAAAAAATGAAATATGTAAACGGCAGAGCGCATCGCAAAAGTTTTGGAAACGGCGATCTGAATATCAGCAAAGACACCGCCGCACTGCATATCACGATATTGACAAATTTCAGAGAAAAAAGGTACGGCGCGCCAAGCTTTGCGAAAGGCACAAGCAACAAATGCCACAATTGCGGGTGACCCTCCCAATGCGGTATCTTGAAAAGAATGTCTTTTATGCTCGCCGAGCGCGCTATCTGCCACGCCTGCGCTTCGTCGAACCACGGTTCATGAAAATACGAAATGACTGATATGCCTACTATGTAGACAAGCATTATGATACATTCTATCCTGTATTTTTTTACAAAATCCGACAGCTTATTTTCTGACATTATAAATTCTCCCTTATTCGTGGATATTATTTACTATTATAACATATATCTTACAAAATTGCAACTTCTGAATTCAATTTACTCTCTCAACTGTATACCCGTCCTTTTTAAGCAGCTCGGGAATGCCCTCATCGCCGACAAAGTGCGAAACTCCCGCTATGAAAAACACTTGATGATCCTGCTCAAGATACTCTTTCGCTTTTTCAGCCATGATCTTGTTGCGGTCTATGACAAATTGCTGATAATATTTTTCCATTATCGGCTTTTCCTCATCAGTCAGTCCGCTGTAATCATACGTCAGTTCGCAAAGGCGCTTGGTGTCGCCTGTTTTCCATGCTTCATACTGCTCTTCCAGCGCGGCGGCGCTTTGCTCTTTGGTAGTTGTGCAGTGCTTCTTTATCAGCAGCCCGATAACGTCCTCGGGCATACTGCTGTACATAGTGTCCTTAGCTTCATGGGTTTCTATGCTGAGATTTTCTTTGTCGTCGCAGTTTGCGCTTATCTTAAGAACTCTGTCGATTCCGATAGTCGCGGAAAATTCGCCGCTGCTTTCGCCAAGAGCGTTTAACTGCTGAAAAACATACCACGGTGCATATTTGTCATAATCGCTAATATCCATTCCGTTTTCAGAAAAGTAATTTTTTAGATCAGAATATTGTTCGTCAGTAAGGTGGTTTTTCAAACTGTCGTCTTTTTTTAGCGCAGGGTCGGGAGCGCAACTCTCATAAAACGGGTCGACGTCTACGTTATTTATCTCGCTCGCCAGCTTGTCGCAGCCGCGGTAAGCCTGCTCTATGTATTCAGGAAGCGGGTAGCTTTCTTCTTTTTGAACGTGCATCGTGCCGAGCATATACATACTTTTTCCATTAGGCGCAGTGACCTGCCACATTGCTGGCGTGATGTCGGAAGTTTTTTCGCCGTCTTTAGCGAAAACGTCTATATTATCGGGGAGATTTGTGTTTTTCTTGAAATAAACAAGTGAATCGTTCTGCGGCGTTTCGTCAAGGTCATTAACATTGTTGTTTATCAGATATGCCGTTCCTGCGCAAAGTGCCAAAACGCCGACGGCTATAATAGTTATTATCGTTTTTTTCATAAATTTATCCTTAAAAAAACATAAGCCCTGTTTTCACAGAGCTTATGTAATAATCTGTATTAGCCAGATAATTTCACTTATCAGTTAGGAAGCTGCAGAAATAGTGGAGCTGCCCTTAGTGATGGTGAAGTTGCTGATAGTCTCATGAGAAGTCTCAGACTTCCAAGAATCCCAAGATACAGCGTCAGGATATCTACCAACCATTTCGTCGGAAGTATTCTTAGCCCAAAGTACAACGTAAGAAGCCTGACCGCTGATAGTAGCCTTAGCTACCTTAAAGCATCCAGCCTCGTCGCCGTTCTCTCTAAGAGCTGCAGCAATCTTCTCTGCACCGGCATCAGCCGCGCTAGCTTTTGCATCATATACAGTGCCTGCAGTTATCTTCCACTTAGAAGCGTCAGTTTCTGCAGTCAGAACTGCGGAAAGTGCATAACCATTGGTCTCAGCATCTGCTACGTTCTCTGCAACAGCATTGTAAGCGGTCTTAGCGTTTGAGTTTGCGGTCTTAAGTCTGGACTTCTTAACGTAGTTAAGCATCGAAGGAACCAGAATAGCTGCCAGTACGCCGATAATGGCAATAACTACTACAAGTTCAACCAGAGTAAAACCTTTCTGTGTCTTTTTCATAGAAAAATCCCTCCATAAAAATATTTGTTTTATAAAGCACCGCAGCGGAACTGCCGCGGAAAGCTTACTTTATGTACCGCTTTCGGCTCACATCTCTTTGTGCCCCTCAGCGTAATTACATTATACACCGCCTTCTCTGATTTGTCAATAAGTTTTCAAAAACTTTTTTTAAATTTGTGCAATATAACAAATCGCTTGTCTGCATTTTAGCAGTTTGAACAAACTGTAAACCGCAGACCCCCTTTTCGGAGCGGAAGTATAATCCAGCTAAAGCATTTTTAAGCCGTGCTCCCTGCATTTTGCTGCATGTCCGCACGCTCTTTGTGTCCTTCAGCGTAATTTATTATATCTTAAAACAAATTATTTGTCAATAGGTGCGAAACAATTTTGTTGATTTACACAAATTATTTGTTCATAAATCCCCCCACAATATTAAATGTGACACATATGTGAACAGCAATGCTGCTATTCGTTATCGGGAATATGACGAATGACCTCGCGATGTATCTTTATCATAAAGAAAATGCTGGCAGAAAGCGACATTATCTCGGCTATCGGGAACGACCACCAGACCATGTCGGGGTTGCCGGTCTTTGCGAGCAGGAACGCCGCGGGCACGAGGACTACCAGCTGGCGGGCAATGGATATTATCATAGAATTTATCGGGTGACCCAGCGACTGGAACGCCGAGCTGAATACGATGGCGACGCCTGCGAATATGAACGAAACGCTGATTATCCTAAGCGCGGGCACGCCCCAGCGCAGCATCTCGCCGTTCGCCTTGAATATCTCAAGCATCTGTGCGGGGAATACCTGCATCAGCAGCAGACCCAGCAGCATTATCGACGTTGCGAAAAGTGCGGAGATCTTTATCGTCTTTACAAGGCGGGTGCGTTTGCCTGCGCCGTAGTTGTACGAGATTATCGGCACGGTGCCGTTGTTAAGACCGAATACGGGCATGAAAATGAAGCTTTGGAGCTTGAAATACGCGCCGAGTACCGATTGCAGAGTGTCTTTGAGCGCGCCAAAACCCGCCAGTATAAGGTTGAGCAGGAATGTCATTACAGAGGTTACCGAAGCCATTATGATCGAGGGCACGCCTATCGCGTAAATGCTCTTTACAAATTTTTCCTCGGGGCGGAAGCCGCGCATATTGAGGTTTATCTCGTGGTTGCGGGTGACGTTGAGGTATATGCCGAACAGCGCGCCGCATATCTGACCCACCACCGTCGCGACCGCCGCGCCCGCAACGCCCATTTTCGGGAACGGGCCAATGCCGAATATCAGTATCGGGTCGAGCACGATGTTGATGACTGCGCCAAGCCCCTGCGTGAACATCGAGAGGACGGTCTTGCCGGTGGATTGCAGCAGACGTTCGTTCATTATCTGCATAAACGAGCCGACGCTCAGTCCGCCCGCGATGTAGAGGTACTGTTCGCCGTAGCGGATAGTAGCGGCGACGTCGGTCTGCGCGTGGAAATATACCTTAGTAAAGCAGAGGGTCACAGCGAGGAACGCGAGGTAGCTGCATACGGCGAGGAAAATTCCGTGCCGCGCGAACTTGTTCGCCTTTTCAAACTTCTTTTCGCCCAGTGCGCGGGCGAGGTTAGCGTTGACGCCGACGCCCGTGCCCACGCCGACGGCTATCATAAGATTTTGCAGCGGGAAAGCGAGCGAAACGCCTGTAAAAGCGTTCTGGTTTATCTGAGAAACGAATAGGCTGTCCACGATATTATAAAGCGCCTGCACCAGCATAGACACCATCATAGGCAGCGACATTGAGAAAACGAGTTTGCCGACGGGCAGCACGCCCATCTTATTTTCCTTAACGGGAGCGGTGCTTTCGGAATTTTCAGTCTTTTCAAGCTCCGCAGTATTCATACAAATTCCTCCTTTTTACAGTCACATCTTACATATACATTTTTAAACACATATAAATTTAATTCTACCACACGACTGTTACTTGCATATTAAGAATGTGTGTATCGGCGGAGAAATTATCGTTCGGGCGCAAAAACAGCCGCTCCCTTTTTAGGGGGAACGGCTGAAAACTGACGGTTATTTGGCAGGCGCGCAAGGCACTTTCAGCCCCACCATCACCGAAAACTTCTCCTCAGCGTCAATGACCACGCGCCCATCGTACTTCCCTGCCACGCTCTCGATTATGGACAAGCCCAGCCCGCGGCCGCTGCCCTTTGTGGAAGTAAGCTTTTTGCCGTTCTTTTTTGCGAGGCTGGCTTTTCCCGCGTAACTGTTCACGCATTTGATAAAGAAATACCCCGCCTCGCTCCATGAACTCAGCTCTATCTCACCGTCGCGAATATCCCTCGCGGCTTCGAGAGCGTTGTCAAGCAAGTTTGAAAATATACTACACAAGTCTATGTTCTCGATACCGTCTAAATTTTCGCCGTTGACGGAAACGGTCAGCTTAACGCCGTTCTCCTCAGCGGCGAGCGATTTCGACAAGATTACCGCATTCATAACTGGGTTGCTGCTGTAATAAGGTATCTGCGTTTGCTTGTACTTTTCCTGCATTTGCTCGAAAAGCTGTCTGCCGTTTTCGCGCGACTCGGGCGAATCGGGATCGTTCATCATGACGGAGAGCGTCTGCAAAGTGTTGTTCATGTCGTGACGGAATTTACGCATGGAGTAAACAGATTCTGTCAGATTTTCGTAGTATTCATACTGCATTTTTTCCAGCTGCATAGCTTGGTCGAGCGACATTTTCAGCTCGGCTTTCTGTTGGTTGTCATAGATAGCCTTGATAAAAAAGCCGTCGGTCAGCACCCACGCCGCGCCGACATAAATCACAACGTTCAGCATTTTTACGCTCTCGCCGTATTCTGTAAGTCCTATTATGAAAAGACTGCAAATTACCATCTGCACGGCGAGTACGGCAAAGAACTCCCATAGTTTGGTGTTCATCTCTATTTTAGATATTTTGTTCCATACGAATATTCCTAGGAACATGAAAATATTTACGCTTATGGTCGAGAAAAAGCGCACACCCGGCCCCGGCAGGCTGTTTATCATACTATCGAAATTCAGACCCATCCCAAAAAACACCAGTGCGCAGAAAAACTCGCTGATTATCATGCTGGTTGTCAATATCAGATAAAATTTGAATACCCTTGCCCACGAGTCCTTAGTAAATATCTTCATGGTCGCGAAAAGCGAGAAATTCGTGATAAGTATGCCGGCTAGGGTCGCTTTATACCGCGCGTCGAAGAAAAGCTTTATCCAAAGCAGTACGCATATCAGCAGACTGTACAAAAGCAGGCTTTTCAGCGTCTTTTTCTTTGGCGTCAGCGAGTAGTGCACCGAGTATGAGTAGGGTATGCAGGTCAGCGCCGATGTCAGCGCGTAAAATATCATCTCCCCCATTTAGATACCCCCTTTGTAGCGGAAGAAATCTTCCATAAAGCTGTCCTTTTTCGTCTTGCCCAAGAAAAGATCTCTGCCGTTTACCATCTTCACCTCGCCCTTCTTTTCGTCTACCGAGTGTACGAATTTCAAATTTGCGATGTAGCTGCGGTGGCACTGCGAAAAGCCATCGGGCAGGCGGTCGGTTATCTCCGAGATCTTGGCGTACACCTCTTCCTCAGCGCCGTCGCGCATATGGAATATCAGCTTGCGCCGCCAGCTTTCTATGTACATCACCTCGCGCAGATTTATGCTCACTACGCGGCGGTTTTTGCTGAACTCTACGCGCTTCTCCTCAGCCTCTTCGCTGCCCTTTATCAGCAGCGAGAGTATGCGCTCTACCACGGCGCGGTCTATCGGCTTAGTAACGTAGCCGAAAGGGCGCAGGGCGGGCGACTGCATGAATATCGCCTGCGAGTAGCGGTCGGCGTAGCCTGTTACGAAAACTATCTTTATTTCAGGCTCCATGCGGCTCACCATATCCGCCAGCTCTATCCCGTTCACGTCAAGCCCCAGCTCTATATCCATAAAAAATATATCGCAGCCGATATGCCCGCTTTTCAGCAGCTCCTCCACCTGTTTCGGCTCTTCAAAGCAGCGGAATGAGGCGTAGCAGCCGTGCTTCTGCAAAAAGCCTTCTATACAGTTTTTCAGCTCTGCGGTAGCCGCGCGATTGTCGTCAAAAATGTACACCTTGAGTTCACTATTCAATTTAAAACACCCCTGAGAAATTATTTATTTTGAATATACCATATAATATTTTACACCAATATTAGACATAATTCAACCAAAGTATTTTAATTTGTTATATAAAATATTTTCGTTACATTTTAAGCCAATTCATTACATTATTTGCAGACGTTCGTTACATTTTCGTACTTTTGGTTACATTTTTCTTGAAGTTTATGTATATAAATGTTACAATATACTATGAATAAGCATTAGACAAAAATCCCACTCCCGCAGTATGAAACCATGCCGCGGGGTTTTTTTTATAAAAAAATGTTCAAAACTGTACTTTTGTCATTGACAAGACTATTATATTTGTGCTATTATTACATATATAAGATACAACCACTATTGATTTTTGTACGGGGTGAATATTATATGAAGAAAAGAATAATTAGTTCCGCTGCGGCGGGAGCAATGGCGCTCACCATGCTTCCCACCCTGCCTGCGGATACTTCTTTGAGCGCCGCCGCAGCTTCCGACGTTACCGAGGTGCGCGGACAGTGCGCCAGCTACGAGGGCACGAACGCGGGCGCGCAGACCTATGACCGCTGGTCGAAAGTGATAAACTCATACCTCTTTGCCGATGGCGAGGGCTACCTGCGCGTTCAGGGCGACGCGATAAGCGGCAAGCTGCTGGCTGAGTACTATTCGTCAGACTTCACGCTGCAAAATACCGTTACCGTAGATCTTGACCTGCCGATTTTCGGCGGATTTTACTCGGCGGGCGATAGTTACTACGTCCTCACGGGTCAGAACAACAAAAGCGAGAATAACAGCACCGAAGTTTTCCGCATAACGAAGTACGATAAAAACTGGAACAGACTGGGCAGCTCGGGGCTTTACGGTGCGAACACCACCAAGCCTTTCAACGCGGGCACGGCGCGCTTTACGCAGAGCGGCAAATATCTGCTGGTACGCACCTGCCACGAGATGTACACTTCATCTAAGGACGGCAAGAACCATCAGTCGAACGTAACGATACAGTTCGATATGGACACGATGAAGATAACCGACTCGTTTTCAGATGTAATGAACACGGGCTACGGCTACGTCAGCCACTCTTTCAACCAGTTCATACGCACCGACGGAACATCTATCGTAGCGGCAGACCACGGCGACGCAAGCCCGCGCTCAGCCGTGCTGATAAAGTACAATACCGACTTCACGAAAGGCACTTTTGTGCCCGACTACTATACAAAATGCAGCGTGGTAGATATGCTGACCTACCCCGAACACCAGAGCAATTACAACATCACGGGCGGCTCGATGGGCGGCTTTGAAGTCACTTCGAGCGACTACATCACCGCGATGAATTCGGTAGATCAGGCGGACATAACGAACAACACTACGCGAAACATTTTCGTAGCCCGCGTATCGAAAGACCTCGGCACTAAGACGGTAACGCAGGTGACGAATTACGCTGAGGGCACGGAAACAGCCTCTACCCCGCAGCTCGTCAAGATAAACGACGACGAGCTTATGCTTCTATGGACGCGCGAGGGCAAGGTGAATTACGCCGAGCTGGGCGCTGACGGCGCTGTAACGAGCGACATTTACAGCTTCGAGGGCGAGCTTTCAGACTGCCAGCCCATTGCGGCGAACGGCAAGGTCAGCTGGTATATCTGGAACGACGGCGACATTACTTTCAACAGCATAGACCTCGGCGATATATCGAAACACAGCACTAAAATTATCCACAACGGCCATGACTACGTTACGAAAAACGCTACCAAGACCAACGGCACAGTTACCCAGACCTGCAAAGTCTGCGGATATGTAAACACTTTCACGGTAGACACTACTTTCAAATCATGGTACAGAACTAACGCGGACACCGGATATTTCTGGAGCTCGCCCGAAAGCAGCTACGCCATCGGCAACACGCTGGATATAATGGTTTACGGCGCTGACGGCAACACGGTGGACATGAAGAAGAAGTACGTCGTAGAGCTTTCGGACGATATAGCCGTGCAGTCAAACCCGCAGAGCTACTACACACGGCTTACTTTTACAAAAAACGGCAGCGTAACGCTGAAAGTTTACCCGAAGTATAATCCCGACGCGGCGCACACCTTCACAATAGTCTGCGGCCACGCGCACAACTTCAACACAGGCACGATAACCACCCAGCCGACCTGCACGGAAAAGGGCGTTCGCACACGCACCTGCACCATCTGCGGCGAAAAGCGCTACGAGAGCATAGCCGCCACGGGTCATAAATACAGCGCATGGAAAGAAACTAAGGCGGCTACTTGTACCGCCGCGGGCACTCAGACCCGCACCTGCTCGGTATGCAAAAACGTCGAGAACAAGACTATAAAGGCTAAGGGCCACACCGAAGTCGCAGACAGCGCGGTGGCGGCTACCTGCACTACCGACGGCAAGACGGCGGGAAGCCACTGCTCGGTATGCGGCAAGGTCATCAAGGCGCAGACGGTCATTAAGGCGACGGGTCACAAATACGGCAGCTGGACGGTAACAAAAGCGGCTACCTGCACTGAGGCGGGCTCGCAGAAGCGGTCTTGCACGGTATGCGGAAACACTGAAACGCAGACAATAAAGGCGACGGGTCACAAAGCTAGCGGCTGGATGATCGACAAACAGCCCGACATCGGCGTAAAGGGCAGCAAGCACAAGGAATGCACAGTATGCGGCAAGGTACTGCAAACGGCTGAGATACCCGCACTGGGCGCTAAGGACATCTCGCGCGCAAAGGTCACGGTAGCGAGCAAAGTTACGTTCACGGGCACTTTGAGAAAGCCCGCTGTTACCGTGAAGCTGAGCGGCAAGGAGCTTGTAAAGAACACCGACTACACGGTAAAATACAGCAACAACAAGGCCATCGGCAAGGCGACCGTCACCATCACGGGCAAGGGCAAGTACACGGGCGTTATCAAGAAAACGTTCAAGATAGTGCCCACGAAGCAGGTGATAACGAGCGTAACGGCAAAGACGAAAGCTTTCGCCGTGAAGTGGACGAAAGACCTAAACGTCGACGGCTACCAGATAAAGTACAGCACGAAGTCAGACTTTAGCGGCGGCAAGAGCGTTTACGTCAAGAAAAACACCACTGTAAGCAAGACATTTACAGGGCTGACGGCGAAAAAGACCTACTACGTCAAGGTGCGTTCGTACAAAACGGTGAACGGCACGAAATATTACAGCTCGTGGTCAAGCGCTAAAAAGGTAAAAACTAAATAAGCATACGCTCAACAGCCCCGCGCTTTCGGAAAATTTTCGTAAGGCGCGGGGCTTTATTTTTTGAGCAAGATTATAAGTAAGCGCGGCGAAACCGATGGCGGGGAAACACGAAAACCCCACGTTTTCCGGTAAACAATCTGTAAATAAGTAAAATGGCATTGCGTATTTACAATGAAAAATAGCAAAGCGGCGGCGCGATGGCGAGAAAATCCAGCAAAATCAAGGGTCTGCGCCGTGCGGAGCGCTTTTTGTTTAGACTGGCTGATAATTAGTTAAAACAAAAACTTAATAAGTGAAAACGATTTTGAATGTTGATAGAAAAGGTCGAATAATGTATAATATTACTAAGGAAAAGGGCCGCCATTCGGCAATGAGGCGCTCTAAAAAAAGCGCGGGCGCGCGGCGCGGCGCATAATAATTTATGAAGGGAACGTATTCATATGAAAAGAAATAACGCACAAAACACATCAGCAAAGAAAAAGCTGATACCCGCCGTAGCGATGTTCACAGCCTCGGCAGTTATGCTCTCCACCGCTACTTACGCTTGGTTTACGATGAATAAGGAAGTACAGGTAACGGGTCTGAATATGACTGCAACTGCATCAGATGGCCTTGAAATTTCACTTGGTTCGATGGGTGCAGATGGAAAGACCCCTTCGATCACAGCTCCTGACAAAGACGACCTCAGTTGGAAGAGAGCAATTGAATTTGCTGATTATTATGAGGGCGTTGGTAAACTCAAACCTGCTTCATCTGATAAGGCTACTGAAATATATAAAGTTGATGAAACAAAGGTTTACGCCGGTGGTCATGCAGTAGAAGACGGCGCAACTATTTCTGCGGCTACTAAAAAAGATTCTGCTACTATGACTCTAAAAAATGCTACGAACGATACTCCTTTGACATTCCTCACTGATGATACAACTGAAAATTCTGGTTACTACATTGACGTTCCTATGTGGATCAGATCAAGCACAAACGAAGCTGATACCAATGTATATTGCACTGTAACAATTACTGACGGCAAGACTGAAAGTGAAAATCTGATGAAAGCTGTTCGTGTAGCGATTATTCCTACCCAAAGCGGCGCTAATAGTACAGAATTAGCTGGAACAAATGAGGGTTCTGCAACTGATAGTTGGGTTGCAAATGGAACTGGTTCTAACAAGATAACTGCAACAAGTGACGCAACCATTTTTGGACTTGATAGCGTAACATATCATGATAACAAGGTAATTGGTAGCATTACTGGTAACACATATAATGTTGAAAATCTTGCAACAACTACTATCAAAAATGCTGCTAAGGAATTAAAAGATAACACAAATTTCTCTAAGCCCACTAATAATAAAGATGCGGCTGTAAGCCCCGCAGAAGTTATATTCAAACTTCCAAAGGCTAATGATAATGACTATGCTGGCTGTGCATTTGTTGCAAGAATATGGCTCGAG
>OGYJ01002175.1_pt1 | contig 13772 bp, 16 predicted proteins | sample 1576531 | NCBI WGS metagenome assembly OGYJ01 (sample SAMEA3541574, study PRJEB24748) | human gut metagenome | biome: human gut; feature: human-associated habitat; material: faeces | place: China | collected 2012 | reverse complement strand
TCTGTTTCAACAACACAATCCATACGGTTCAGTTTGAACAGCCTGTAATCTTTACATTCTAAACACCAGCCCCATACATACCAGCTCGACCACCTAAAAACCAGATAATACGGTTCTATCCTTCGGTTGCTCTCTCCAGATGGAGCATAGTACATGAACTGTATGGTATGCCTGTTTTCTATTGCACTCTGGATTACCTCGATCTTCGGAGCAAGAGAGCCTTTATACCATGAAGACAAGTCAATCAGCATAGAGTCTCTTCCATTGATTGATTATTCCGGGGATCTCTGAGCCACCTGTCCGGACTTTGAGGTTCTTCCGCAATTATCCGTTTTTGCTGCTTTTCGTATATCTCAATTTTGCCTCTAGTAACTGCTTACCACAACGACCATAGTATCGATTCCCGCTCACACTGTCAAGGCTCCTCAGCCCCGCAAGGATCATCTGCATTTCTTTGGATGTCAGAATTGTCCTATCCATACGGTATCCGTCCATAATACTAATACCACCACCGGTCCCCTGTGCCGTCCTTATTGGAATACCTGCTTTGCAAAGGTCTTCAATATCCCTGCTTATTGTCCTGCGAGATACCTCAAATTTTTCTGCCAGTTTAGGAGCCGTTGTCTTTTCTTCCTGCAGTAAGATTGACAATATCCCAATAAGCCTATCTATCTTCATAGTTTCCACACTCCATACATATCATATATAACACAACACGACAACTATATGTCATGTTTATTATATCCACGAAAAATTTTTCTGTAAACAAAAAGCCTACAACCCCTTTTTCTGCATAATAAAAGCGCCTTGAATATTTTCAAAGACGCTCAATCTAATACTAACTTTTCATTTCTACACTATCTGACACAATTTTCCGTTTTCTATACCAACAAGCAATAATTCTAATGTCTGCGGATTTGTATTTCTATATTTCAAATGATAAAATATAGCCGAAACATTTTTGGTTAGTTTACCTTCTTCACCTTCTTTTATCTTCATATTAGAATCAAAGAAACCTACTGCCTGAAGCAATAACGATAAAGCAAACTTTTCATTAATGTATATATATTCCTCTCCTACATTTTCAAGTAATTGAAATGGTTTTCTCTTTATTATCCACGATGCAGTATATGATATCAGCTTAATATAATTCACCAAATCAATATCATGAAAATGCTTAAGTCTAACAATATCCACCAGAATATCAATTAAACAATTAGCAAAAATATCATCATTGAAATATACTCTTCCCTCTAATTCATTTTCCTCATAAAATTTTTCTGCAAGACTATGAACTAATAGACCAACATTGTAAATATATTCATTTGTAAAGTTCTCGTTTAGTTCTTCTTGTATCGTTTTGCTCTTTTTTTCTTCCATGTATAAAGCCTCGTTACTTGTCTATATTTTTTTCAACATATTTTTTAAGGTGTCCGACATAAGATTTAATTTCTGAAAATCCTCCGCCCGTCTTATTTTTTCAATGATATCTGCTTTAAGTTCTTCATCTTCACATTTTGAAATACGATCAATTATGTAGTTATATACATCATTATCGCAAATCATTCCATTAGTAGACATTTCCTCAAAGCCTTTGATATAGCTATTAATAAATGTACCCATCTCATCGGCCATACCAGCCGCTCTATTCATAATAGAAAGATATCCATTCATCATTTCATTGCCAATATTATAAGGATAACGGATTTTATGATCTACTTCGCTCCATGCTTCTTCAAAAAGAGTTCTAACCTGAATCTCCAATCCAGCCCCATCTTCATAACGAATTACATAGTGAACTGATCTATATGGACGCTCTTCTTTAATTTTTATTATCCCATCATAAAGATGGCGGTCATCGCCTTTTCTTATATAAGCAAATGGGTCTTCAACAAACCGTTTACTATACTTTTCTGACAAGAAAGTATGGACTTCTCTCCAATCTTCTTTAAACAATAACAATATACGAAGTCCCATCAAATCTGTTATATACTCTTTATAATTATTTACTGTGATAGCATTTCCTTCAGCAACATATTTCCCATTTTTACGAATAATTTTCTCTACCAAATGCTCTGTATCTTTTACTCTAAAACTCAAAGAATGAACACTCGAACACTGCTGTATTGCTAATGCATACGCTTGAACAGTATTCAAGTGTTCATTCCTATGAACTTCAAAATCATCAGCAATCTCTCTAAGTGTTTCCCACGACAAGAGAGACTCTCTAAACCGATCCTGAGAAATATTATATTTAACAAGGAAATGCTGTCGATCTTCTTCAGATTCAAACATCATAACCACCCTTTACTTTGTTGCAACATTAAAAATTTCAGATTTAATAAGATTAGTATATGACTCTACCTGTTTTCCAACAAATTCCATTGTAAGTTCAGGACCTTTATTAGGCTGATTGTCTTTGTTAAAACCATTTGTATTTAATTTTTCCATGAAAGAATCCATAAATGTTTTAGCCTTTGTCATCCTTCCTCACCTCTCTCAACTGAAATTCTATCCATAATACTACAACAAATTATATTTGTCAATAGTGAAATATAGCTCCTATATATTATCATAACGGCACATAAAATGCAATATTTTTTACAGAAGTCGGTGTAATTCTAACCACCACATCCATTGTAACACTCTTATCATTTCATTTCTATTATTATTTTCGTCATATATGAAAAAAATAATAACACAATATTGAAAATCATCCTCCTTCTTCCATTTCGCGATTTTGCACAGAAGAGGGGGCCGATCTTGAAGCCTAAGAGATGTAAAGATTCAGATGTCACCTACCCTCGCTCTCAAAGCTTGTACTCCACATATCCGTCTTCCGTCATCGACTTTACATTATGATGACTCTCACATAAAGGTTGCCAGTTCCTACGACCCCAGAAGAATTTCTGGTCTCCACAATGAGGTTTAATGTGATCCACGACTGTAGCTTTCGCGAGATGTCCTTCCTCATAACATTTCACACAGAATGGACTGCTATCTAAAAACTTCCTTCTCTCACGCTGCCACTTGGCCCCATACCCCCGCTCACTTGCATAGGCTCTGTCACTCTTATGTAATTTCTTGTGCTCGTCACAATACATCTGACCGTGCGTAATAAGTGCTGCATAGTCAGGATGTTTACACGGTATGTTACTCCTATAAGGCATGTGCTCACTTTCTTCCATGAAAAAACGGGGAATTTCTTCTCTCAAGGTCTCGCTTTGTCATACACTTTTGACAATATCATAATGCATGCCGATATTCCCACTTTAAGAAACCCTAAAAAAAGAGCCGAGCAACCGTTCTGATTCCTCATTCTATACGCTTCCGGAGCACAGTAATCTGTGTGAGGAAAGGAGGAATATCAATGTTTGATAAGCCATTACTTTCCATCAAGGATTATGAAATCTGCAATAAGCTGAAAAAGCATGCGTTTTCTAGAAATTTCCCGATTACTCTATAATCTTTTTACAATAATAATATCACTATCTTACTTTAAAAAAGAGAAATAATGCACTATTCACATTTTTTACGAAACTTTATATCATCTGGAAAAAACTCAACGCTTCTGCAATAGCCTCTTCCTTCTCCTTTGGACACTTAGGCTGTCTGGCATCATCTGACTTAGGCTTGTTATAATTTTCTCGCTCTATAATCCCATACTTAGCCTTAACCTGTGCAATATACAGATTTGAAACTTTCATTCCATCATTATGCTCAGCCACGTATGCTTTGATTTCCTCATAGGTTGCCTTACTCTCCGCAGATGTCAAATCCAGTTCACCCATATCCAGTCTCACATTCACATGATGCTTCGCTTCATGAAGTTTGGACAATAAGCATACCGTCTCCACATGTGTTGAGGGTGTGAAACAGATTCCTGAAAAGCAGATTTTGTCCCTGACGGGAACCGATTACTCGCCTAAAATCCATTCATAGTTTTACTTTTATATCTTTACTCTAGGTTCAAAGTATTTTCATAATTCTTAATATCTTTCTTTTAACCTTTCGTTGCAAACTATATACTTATCACATTAAACTACTAATTTCTTCCTTGGTATTTCCTATATATTCAATCATATAAACCTTTCCCTAAACAACACTTTTTAAATTTCTTTCCGCTTCCACAAGGACACCCACTATCATCAAACAGCCCTAAGCTGACCGCCATTGCATATTCCACATCTTTCATCCTACCAGCTTCCAAATGCCCTATGTATTCGCCCAACCTGCTTTTATCCAGCACCCGGATCTGTTCCAGCAGCACCATTGACGTTCTTCCAATTCCAGCTTCCCCTGCATACACCGTCACATGGATCGGAAGATTATGTTTCCCCGTCTTGGCCGTCATCGGTGCAATAATGACCGTACTACTAAAATAATTTCCTTTATCATTTTGTAAGATCATCACAGGCCGTACCCCGCCCTGTTCGCTTCCAACTGTCGGCTGCAGATCTGCCCAGTAAACATCACCCCTCTTGATCATCCTTTCTCCTTCCTGCACAGCCTTTGAAACGGCGGCGGCTAAAACCGCCGCCATTATCTATATCAACTGCCGTGCCTGTTCTTCATCAACAGTTTCCTCAATATCCCTATTTGACACTACATCCCGGGATCGGACGCTCTGCGCCCTTGGGCGGCAGTCATAAACCAGCCATGGCTTCTGGCTGTCATGGGTTTTATACCCCTCCGAGGTTCTCCCCGAGCCGCCCTCATTGCGTGTTCCCGCACCCGCGTGCAGGGCTGTGACTGGACGGAAGTATCATAATAGGCTGTTCAGGTCATTGCAAACAGCCCGCCACAGGCTGACCGGGGATGGATTGTTTCCGCTCTGCATCTTTGATGTCATCTTGTTTAACAGGCATCTTTCCTGCCTGCAGATGGTCGCCGCGCCTCCTCCGCCATGCTTTCCCTTCCGGGCTGAACAGCTAACGTATTTATGCTGCCGGTTATGGACTTGTCAATGTTCGCTCTCCCGCCGCATGTCCTGCTTACACGCCGGAAAATATCTGGAGTTTTTTCCTCCTACTTATATCCACGTTGGGAAAGCCTTCTGACAACCCTAAAATGACAAATTCTGTAAAATTTTTCTCAGTTTCTGCAAAATCCTCCCCCTCTGCTTATTTATGGCATTCTGTGAAACACAAAGCTCCCCTGCCAGCTCCCTCTCACTGCGTCCGCAAAAAACAGCTGGATAATCAGGTATTCTTCCCGTTTTTCCAACTGTCTGATCGCTCTGTGCAATTTTTCATATTGAAGTCTGCTACATATTTCCGCCTCAATATCCTGTTCCCCTCTGTCCGGGAACAGCCCCGCTTCCATCATCCTGTCAAGGGAATCCTCCCTTCCGGGCAGAATGCTTACTCTTCCTGTTTTTCGGTCAAGTACCGCCTGTTCTGCTTTCAGATCGTATTCCTGATACTGCATCTTCCTTTCTGTTTCCTTCAAAACTGAAATGATTTCTTCACTGGCTTCCGGATACATCTTCCGAAAATCCGGCAGCCTGCCTGCTTTCGCCATAGAGTTCCTCCATGTCTTTAAAACAGAACAGGCACGCCAAATAATTTTCATTCGTATATTTCCTCCATTATTTTATGGATTCTAAATTGATACACGGTCCTCCTCATTCCGTCTCTTCTTCCAATAAAAACCCTTCACTTATTAGCCGTTAAAGAAAGGAAAGTGCCAAAAATACAAATAATTTTGTTTACATTATTTCTAATATTCTCTTTTTGATCTCACCACTGCCGGATAATAATAGCTTTTTACACAAGAGAACCACTTATGTCAAAATTACAACTTATATTTATCAGAACTGTACACTGCTGAACGTACCATAAAAAAACCAGGCAAGAAACCTTTAAAACAAGATTTCTTACCTGGTTTACATTTTTGTCAGAATAAAGCTATCTTTAAATCATCCTAAATAGTAGCTTTATAATACCAGACGCACCTAGGAATATAATCTCTGAGGTATACATAATAATCGCCTAAGTGCTTACCGCCTTTCGTTACACTTACCTGAACCAAACTATCTCCTGCATAAATTTTAAAAGATTTTTGACCATCATCTCCGGAACCTGAATCTCCAGGGCGATAGTTGTAAGGTGTTATATAATATGGTGTCGAATCGGTAACGATATCATGATACAGCGTATCATTACTGAGCACTGTATATAATGTTGAGAAAAGAATATCTTCTTTTTCTGAAAGAGTCGGAAAATATAAATTTTTCAACAAAACATCCGTTCCCGGAACAAATGTATCCACCGCATTATAGATAAGCTGCTTTAACGTAACATCTTCGCCATTGCGCTCCATATCTGCGTATTTCATTAAATATGAAAGTACGGAACCTACCGTGCCAAAAAAACTTGACGCAAACTCTGCAAGTTTACCTCCTCCATTCAGTGCCTTAATCCTCTCAGCAGTATAATTTTCATAATGTTCTACTTTTAAAGTATATTTTTCCTCTGGACTCTGAGTTGGAAAAGGGAAAATAAAGCGACCTTTATCATCTCCAAAATTCTCATAGCAGTACTGATATTCATCCTTACGCCTAATTTCCTGAAGATCAAATTTGATGGAATTAACCGTATCCTTCGCCTTTTCTTCTTCTTTAAGCCGATAATTGATACATTCTAGTGCGATCTCAATATTACGATCTTTTTCGCTAAGAACAGCATTATCCATTTTAAAGAGAGAAGTCGATTCAGGTTCTGGAACTTCTTCCGGATCAAATGGCGCCATTTTTCTATAATTTTTGGATACGATCAAATTATCTATTTCAATAGTACTTCCATTGACCGTGTACTTTACTGTAGAAATTTGATCAAACATCCAATTAGACGGAAGTAAATATCCTAAATTTCCGCTATAACCAGTTGACATATCCGACACAAAGCTGCTTATAGCATAGCCTTTATCGCTTACCTGTATACATACATTTCTTGGTCCATAAACACCAACTTTGTAATTTTTAGGATTACGTCCTGTATCAGAAAACAATTTAAAAACAGCTTCAAAATAAGGAAGAATGCTATTTTTAATATCTGTTTCCAGCGCATCAAAATCGACGCAAAAATAAATGGTAGTCCTTGAAGGAAATCCTAATTTCTGGGCATTTGAAATTGCAGTAGCAGCATCTGTGCGTCCTTTCGCAGATGTAAAATAGCCACTATGATTACCTTCTGTCTGGTAAATCGGAAAAATATCCATTCCGGCTTCTGTAATAATTTCAATTTCTTCGCGCTTTAAACGTTTCCAAAGACCGCCACCGATATATCTGCCAATAACTTTACGTCCATCTGCTGCTAATGCGCTGGCAATTTCTTTTGTTAATGGATGTGCACGATCACATCCTGTTCCCTTTCTATTAGGATTTCCTGAACTGGTCAAAAGGGAAGCCCATGTGTCTTTCCCGGCAATTCCATCAGCAATAAGTCCTACAAATTCCTGAAATTCTTTAACAGCTCTTTCAGCACCAGCTCCAAAAACACCGTCAAGTTGATTTGGATTAAATTTATTACAACAAAGGGCATATTGTAAAATGAGAACAACTGATTTAGATGCAGCCCCACCACGCTTAATAGTAGGACATTTTGACATCGTCCCGCTGCCAAAAACACCATCTACTGTTTCTCCAATTTCATGCTGCAGCGCTCGTATAAGTCCCTTATTTGTAAATTTTCCATAAATCCCATTACATGGAATAAGGTCCATGTAATTACTGTAAGAACGATTTAATGCCTGCTGAATCGTTCGGATTTGATGATCACCTTTTTCTTCATCAAGTCGAAAATTCTCGGTATTAAGAATCGCTTTTAAAAGTTTAGGTGTGATATTTCCTGTAGTAGATATAAAACCTGCATCTGTTTCAAATTCCCTTACTTTTTCAATCATACCACTACCATAAATCCCGTCGAATCCTTTGGGATTATAGCCCTTGCAATATAAACCGCCCTGTGCGATATACACTTTATTACGATTCGTCTGCACACTGGTGTCCAACGATGGCGAAATCGTTCCAATGGCAGCTAAAGACCCCGATCCAAGAACACCATCAACCTTTACACCAGCTTCAATCTGAAGCCCTCTGATCAACGCTTTAATCGTTGAATTTCCAGTGAGACCATCCTCTGTGACAGCCGGGAAATCCGGGTGATTCCCATAGGTCAAATTTAACCATTTTTGCACTTCTAAAACTTTCAAATCCATTTTTATTTCTCCTTCTTATTTATTTTAGCTGCGCAGCTATAAATAAATAAGAACTTATGTAAAAAATTGTAAACATAAAAAATAATTAAAAACAGAGAAATGATTTTGAATCATTTCTCTGTTAAAAAATTTTCCCATTAGGGTTAATCAACCAATATATGTTATTTCTCCAGATTGAATATCCTGACATTTAAGCTGACTATCCGAATCCAAATAATAAATATGATCATTTAATATATCAAAATGTTCATAATCTTCAGATTTAGAGAAAAGAATTTCAAAATCTTCTGTTTGAAAAGAAATCCTACCAACATAAGCCTTTTCATCCTTTTCATAAAATCCATATAAGTAATCATCATCAAATGTGATAAAATCAAAATGTTCTTCATTCCGATTCCACAGAATCTTTTCTCGTTTACCATCAAGTGACATAAGATGAATCCTATCATGTTGATGCTCATCAAAAAATACAAGTCCCCAATTAGTCGCTATGCATTTATCATAACATTTTCCATATTCAATAATTTCTCCTCTTCTTTCGGAAAAATTAAACCGATAGGCTCTCATAAATCGTATATCTGTATTGCCAGACATTGAAGCATGGACAGAAAAGAAATTTGTACCATTCCAATATTTCCGACTAAAACAGGTATCAATGAGGTCTACACTAAAAGATAAATCCCAATAAGGGTCGTTTTTTACACTTTCTGGATAGGAAATCTTATATCGGTATCTGCTGTTATATTCCTGATAATTCGTAGTTTCATCAAACGGTACCAATTCCAGTATTTCTCCATTTTCGTCCAAAAGAGCCTCCTGCACACACCCTGATTCCGCAAAAAAATAGATATGATTTTCGCCATTCCATTGTTCAAATGTAATTTTATATATTGCCTCCTCACTGTCACAGAGCGTCGAAATTTCATGTGTATTCAAATTAAGTCGCTTTACTAGATTATCACAGCTGTAATACAAATCTCCATTAAATTCATCTCCCATTCCGATACATCCAACATCAATCAATTCCCACCCTTTCGTATCATCTTTTTGAGCATAGAGTCCATCCGGGGTAGCAGCATATGTTGTTTCATTAAAATGTTTTACATAAGAATTAAAGGGATTATTGATAATATATTCATATTCAGGCGCCTCAAAAATATCATCTGGCAAAATGATATCTTCTTCTGCATTATCTACAGATACTGTAGATTCAACTGCATTTGGCATCGAACAACTAGTTAATAATCCTGCGATCAGTATAAAAAAAAATGTCAACCATTCATTTTTCATATTTTTTATCATCCCTTTCACTTCGCTCATGGCACAAATAAGTTCTGAAAATGTCGTGCCCACCCTTCTTTATTTTATAATTCTTGTATATAATAGTAATATATTACCAAACGCAAAATCCTGAAATACTCTTTTCTTTTTTTCCCATCATATCTGATCTCATAACTTTTTATAAATCTCAAGAAATATTCCTTAAACTTCCATATCACATGTTTCAATATTTACCTTTTTCTACTTCCTCACGAATTATTTTATATATTTTTCCCTTTCTATAATTCAAAGTTGATCTTGAAATATTTAATTCCTCTGCTATTCTTTTTTCACTCAATCCTTCCCAGAATATCTTTTGCAACACAATCTTTTCCCATATATCTAAACGATGTATTGCCACATATAATTTTTCTAAATCAATCTCCTTTTCAATAATACTCCATACTGTATCATCTGTCGAAATCTCTATTCCTTTTTTCCAAAGAGACTCTAGCGAAATTTCTCTAACTAATTTATTTTTTCCTCCTTTTTGCTTTATTCCTCCCCATTTTAAATCAAACATGAAATATTTCTCTTTTCTTTTTCCATAATAATATTCTCTATACACTTTATAATCCACTTCCATTAATTCACCATTAATTCTAATATAAAACTTCTTCATTATATCCCCCCTATATGTCTACAAATATTTAAAGTTATAGTAAGGATTTTTTCTTATCATCTGTCGTTATATTTTCTGACGATTTTGTATCTTTCTCTCTAAAATAATAAAAAATCATTTCTGTCCAGTTCTTAGTCTTTCAAAAATGATTTTCTATTTTGTAGTACTGACGAAATCACTATCAACAAAAGTGTCTCCATATAAACATTTAACACTTGTTGTTCGCAAAATTCAAATAGCACTACCCCAATTCCAATATTAAGCATTAAATATAATCTCAATCTCTTTTTACAGTATATTTCCAAATCACTATTCTCATTTTCCTTAATATTTCCAATAAAAATCAAACCAAGCAAAAAAAAAGAATTACATAATTGTAGCCCTCTCGGCATAATAATAATCCTTGACAAATATATAATTATCAGAAAAGTCGTACAGGAAAATGGTAAACATACACTAAATTTTCTGAAATGGAATCCTCCAGCATAGGAACGTATGGGGAAAAATATTATAAAAAAAATACACAGTTCTATCAACGAACATGTCAATGTTGCTATAATAGTACAGCATAATACCCATAAAAATATTTCAATAAGAATCTGAAATCCATATTCATATATGGGCCTGTCCTCTTCTTGAACAAGCCCTTTTTTGATTAGATAGTCTGTTAAAAAAGCAAATACTCTTTTCATATTTTAGAATTTTCTAAATTTTTTTGCTTTTTCTGGAGCATCAATTTCGTGATAAACAGCAACGCACTTCCTATTTATCCCAATCTTCACACCCTTTTCTGCAACCGTCTTTAAAGTTTTTGCAAAAAGATTCTTTTTCATTTTTGTACCTCCTAATAAATTCAAGATACCTATAAAATAGCATTTTTTATCCAAATATTTCTCCATCTGTCAAAAAAACCCCATTTACTGTCAAAAATGCCTACACATAGTCTATACAAGTCATAAATGCAACTGCCCTAAATATATTTCCTCTAATTTCCACCACCAATTCTCCATCATATTTTTCAACTGTTTTTCGTATAGATTTCAAACCATATCCATGATGTTCTTTATTTTCCTTTATTGAAATAATATTTCCATGTATATTTTTCTTGATAATACCATCAAAAGAATTTTCCACAACTATAACCAAGCCATTTTTTCTTAATCCAATAGAAACATTTATCCATCTATCCGTAACTTTTTCACTAGCTTCTATTGCATTATCTAACATATTTCCTAATACAACACACAAATCTTCATCTAAAATAGGTAGTTTCTGCATTGCAAATCCATCTATTTTAACCACTATATTTTTCTGAATTGCTTTCGCATACTTAAACCGAAGGATTGTATCGATAATATCATTACCTATCTTTTCTAGTTCTGCTTTATCTACCATATTCCCATGTTCTAATATCCCATCAATCATACGAATTGCATCTTGTACATTTTGCTTTTCCATACTACTTCTAATACCTAATAACTTATTTTTTAAATCATGCTGTTCTCTTTGAAATAAAGCCGTTGAATTCATTTGATCTTGTGTACAGTTTCTCAATAATTTTAATTGCTGCTCATATATCATATTTTCCTTTTCTAATTTCAAGCTATAAATTGATTTCTTATATATTTCAAAAATTGACACATTCATCAACAATAATAATGTATAAAAACTAATAATCCAGATTTGATTCTTGCCATTATATAATTCATAAAATATAAAAGCCATACAAATACTTTCTATTGATATTAGAAATAAAATTACCCATAATTTTCTATCTATCCCTTCCGCCTCTTTATGTAATTTTTTTAAAATCACATAAAATAGTAAAACCAACAATAATACCTTTGATAATATCGTACCAATCAGCATTTCTCTATCTTCTTCAAAATTATATATATTTAAAATAAAATATACAAAAAACTCCGACAATATCCAGATTGATATAAACAAGGAAGTAAATAATAATTTCCTTTGAAACGTCCCCTTATATCCTATAATAATAATTCCCAAAATAACAAAAAAACTTATTATTCCTTTTTGAATAGAAACATTTCCCTTTTCTGTCTCCATAACTATTTGTATTAAAATAAAGAGTCCCCAGATTATTCTCGTAAAAATCTTTTTTGACTCTTTCTTTTCAAATGAATTATTTACAAATTTATTTACTATCCAAACGGAACAAAGTGGCATAAGTAAATTAGAAATACTATCAATTATCCCGTTCACTTATATCCTCCCCTAAACATTTAACATATTGCTTTCTAACATTATCTTTTCTATCATCACTAATTGGTAATACTAATTCATTAATCAATCTAGCCTTTTTCCCACTAATTGCTCTAATGTATGATAAATTTACCAAATATGACTTATGTATCCTCAAAAACAAAGAGGGACTATTGCTTAGTTTAATTTCCACATTATCCAATTTTCCATTAAATATTTCCATTTTGTTATCTTTCAAATGTATATTGATTTTTCTTCCACTGCTTTCAAAATATACAATATCCTTAATCGGAATTCTTATCCAATAATTTTTATATTTACAATCAAAAAAATACTGTTTTCGATCAAGTCTATTTAATGCTCGTTTTAAAGTCAACATAAATTTCTCATTACTAATTGGCTTTCTAATAAATTCAAATGCCTCAACTTCAAAAGCAGATTCAATATATTCAATATACTCTGATATATACACAATAATCGAATCCAACTCCATTTTACGTATATATTTTCCTACAGCTAAACCATCTAATCCTCCCATTTGAATATCTAGATAGATAATATCATACATTTTTCCTTGAGAAATTGCTTCCGCAAGCTTTTCTCCACTATAATATACATCTATCTCCATTTCTACGCCATGTTTTTCATACGTACTTTCTATCAATTCTTCTATTTGAAATGTTGCGCCTTCATCATTATCACAAATTGCCACTAAAATCAATGTTCTATCCCCTTTTTCATATGTCAAAATTCATTACATACTAATCTGCGTCTTTCTGATCCGGAGGGATATATTCTAACAGATCATTAATTTCACAGTTTAAAGCATAACATAACCTTGCCAGCACATCAATGTCTAATCGACTAATTGTGTTATTGCAGTATCCATTTATTTGTGTCCTCTGCATTTCAGCTCTGTGACATAACTTATTTTTGCTTAACCCTGACTTTTCTAATAAATCAGCTAAATGAATCTCAATTCTTCCATATTGTGCCATATTCATTACCATGCCCCTTTATATAGTATTAGGTTTTCATGGTTAGTTTATAATCTCTTTCTCATTTATATCAGATGTGATATATCTACTCAGACTTCTTGCACCCCGTTATTTTGTAAATTGCACAATACAAATTATTCTTTCCCTCAATATGGATTAAGATATCTAATCAAGTTTACCTCAAAAATCTTGTCACTCCCCCAAGACTTTTTTTCAAGCGCTTTAGCTCTTTTTACCGTCTATATCTTTTTGTAATTCAGATATTATTTTTCTAAAAAATCTAGGCACTTTTACCCCCATTCTGCTTGCATTTTCTAATATAGAAATCGCTTCTCCTAATATAAACCATACCGTTATCAACAAACAAAAGCTACCTTTTATAGTAG
>OGYJ01002168.1_pt1 | contig 13828 bp, 10 predicted proteins | sample 1576531 | NCBI WGS metagenome assembly OGYJ01 (sample SAMEA3541574, study PRJEB24748) | human gut metagenome | biome: human gut; feature: human-associated habitat; material: faeces | place: China | collected 2012 | reverse complement strand
GGGATGCCCGCAGATGATTGGCTGCATTAAAAACTTCTCTGGAAACAATGGCTTCATGGTGATTCTTCTGCCTGTACTGTGTCCGATCATTGTTGTTTTTCTTTGATTTATGCGTCAAAAAGTTCGGTGTAAAGGTCTTTCTTGCCAGTACATCACCACAATGGCGCTCATTTGCCAGAACACCTGCAAGTGTACCGGGATTCCACTCCACACGTCCCAACTTCGTCTTACGGCTATACTCCATCAAAAGAGTTGCAATCTCCGTAAGCGAATATCCATTCAGGTACAGGTAGTAAATCACCTTTATCGTCTGTGCTTCCTCCGGGTTAATTACAAGGTTGCCTTCCTCGTCTTTATCGTATCCAAGCAATGCAGGGGTCAGGAACAGGCCACGGCTGAACCGCCGATCAATCGACCAGTTCATAATGATAGATTTGGAATGCGATTCTTCCTCTGCCACAGATGCCAGAATCGTCAGAATCATGCGTCCATTGCTGTCCAGCGTATAGATATTATCTGCTTCAAATTTCACACCCACAGGCGGATTCAGATTTTTCAGAAGTTCAATCACAGAAAGGCAGTCAACGATATTTCGAGCAAAACGGGCAATGGATTTTGTAAGAACAAGGTCAATCTTGCCTGCCTTGCAGTCCTCAATCAACTGCTGCATCCCTTTTCGGTGTTCCAGAGATGTGCCGCTGATGCCCTCATCCGCATAGATTCCAACAAATACCCATCCCGGCTGTGCCTGAATATAATCCGTATAATAGTTTTTCTGAAGTTCATACGAAGAAGTCTGTTCATCATTATCCGTGGAAACACGGATATATGCTGCCACACGCCGAATCACAGAACTTGTTTCCAAATCCTCTATGATTTTGGCGGGAATGACTTCCAATTCCGATATATCTACGCCCTTATAGCGGTCTCTGATTTTTTGCTTACGGTCTACTGCTTCTACTTCACCGGTAATCATGTGCTTTTCCTCATTCTCCCGTATGGATGCTCCAATACCACTGTCGCATCTTCCGATAACTTCGGATACCGAGTTCTTTCTTCGTATTTTCTGCGGTTCTGCGGCTGATTCCTTCATCTTTCATCCGCATATAGATTTCTCTTGCTCTCATATCGCCATCAGAAAGCAACTTTTTTATCAGATATGCTGCCTTTTCTGTTTTTGACTCAAATTCCGGCACTTTCGGTTGTTCCGATGAAACGAATGTGCTCTTGCACTCCAACCATTGAAAACCCATCTCCGCTGTTATAGAAAACCGAATTTCTCCATCAGACGGAGCCAAACTGTTTTTTATCTGCCGAACAATACGAATATCTGTATCTTTCTGGTCACGCTCCACCTGCAAAACACTTCGCGCAGCAGCAACCACATCTATGCTGCCAAGGCTTCGGTACAAACCTTTCGTTCCCTCTTTCTTATTGAGATGACCAATCAGCACAATGGCACAATCATATACTGAAGCCCACATTCCGAGACGCTGCATCAGTTTTCTGGCTCTCCCTGCAATCTGGAGGTCAGAATCACTTCCTAAATACGCCTGAATCGGGTCTATAACTACAAGCCGTGGGCGAAATTCAATGATTGCCTGACGGATACGCTCATCATCCAGTGTTAGACCACTGTATGTTTCTTCATTGATAAAAGCTACTTTTCTACAATCTGCGCCACATCTTTCCAGTCTGGGTTTAATGGTATCTGATACTCCATCTTCCGAACACTGGTAGATAACCCTCTGCGGCGTCCCAACAGGCTTTCCATCCGGTGTTTTCCCACCCTTAGAAAGTTCCGCAATCAGATTCATCATCATGGTTGACTTTCCATCGCCGGGATCGCCTTGTAGCAATGTTATCTTTCCCACTGCAATGAATGGATACCACAACCAGTGAACAGAAGTTGCCTGCACATCACTATATAATGTAAGAATTCTTTTTTCTACCTTGTCCGCCATCGTCTTTCCTTCCCATTTGCAGTCTTTTCCTACCTCTATTATAAAGCATTCGTTGCGTTTTGACTGCTACCCATCAGGTAGCATGAGTTGCCTTTTGCTACCCAGTAGGTAGCAAAACAGCCTAAGACCACAGAGCAGCTAGCAGTGTGTCCCTTTGCGGTCTTAGAACCTTTGATATAGAGTTGCTCTGCCTACCATCATGCGAGATAATTGTACTGCCTTATGCGGGGAATCATAAGGAGAAAAGCACATGGCTACTGATTATAAAGCTTTGGGCAAGCGCATTTCAAATGCCCGAAAACAAGCTGGTATCACGCAAGAGGCCCTTGGAGAGCAGCTTAACATGACACGAAAACATATTAGCGTAATCGAATCCGCTATCAAACGCCCAAGTCTTGATGCACTGGTTGATATTGCCAATGCTCTTGACGTATCGACTGATGATTTGCTGGTAGATAGTTTGATGCACTCGACTTCAACCTCAAATTCCGAAATTCACCGTCTTCTCTTGGACTGCAATGAAATCGAACAGGAAATTCTCACTCGGATGGTAAGAGAGATGAAAGCCATACTGTACGGTTTGGGAATCTGATTTTGTAGCCCGCTGATCATATAACAAAAAAGCCCGCATAAGACACAGCTGCACTTCGGATTACACCGGGGTGCTGTCTGTGGCTTATGCGGTCAAAGTCATTCCTACGGAATGAAATGCCCGCCTGATCGAGAAGATTTACGAATCCTCTCAACCAGACGGGCATTCTTTTTGCTCACCTTGCTGTTTCTATGCAGTTATGCGCCATACTTTTCCAATGCTCTCCGAATCACATCCTCACAGTTAAACTCAACTTTCATCGTCTGATCGTCATACAGATAAACCATGCTGACAAAAGCATCTACACATTCCTTGGTCAGACCGCCTATGTATGTTTTTTGACTTGCCTGCTTTGTCAGGTTGCGGATTTCTTCATCCAGTTCATCGGCACACTCCTGTTCTTCCTTTTCTGTCCGTATGCTATCCTGCAATGCAGCCAGTTTTTCCGAAAGGGTCTTTTTCTTTTCTATGTACACATCTCGCCGTAGCACACCGTCTGCATACGATTCATATAGTTTGATTTGCTCTACCCGAATGGCTTCTGCTTGCTTTTCCAAGTCCTCAATGTCCACGCAGCGCACCGTGATAGACTGCTTTTCCTGCATTCCCTGATTTACCACATCCAGCGCATAGAATACTGTTTTTATCGCACGAGCCACTTTTGCATTCACCGAATATTCTCTGTAATAGCCGCCGTAGCATTTAGAGAACTTTCCGGCTGACCGTTTATAGCCGCAATAGAAAACCATTTCCCCATATTGCCTTTCGTGGCGAAGCTGCCGATTACAGTTTCCGCAGCAGATTTTTCCTTTTAACGCAAAATCATCATCCACCTTATATTGAATTGGAGTTACGTTACGGATTGCTTTCTGTGCCTGGTAGTATTCATCTTTTGTCACGATGGCCTCATGAGCGTTTTCTGCGATGATCCACTTATCCTCCGGGAGCGTCCGAACAGAGGTAGTATTCACGTCAATTTTCTTTCTTCTCCCCATAACCAGCGCACCAGTGTATTCATACCGTCTAAGGATTCTCCATACGATTGCTGCGTTCCATAACATTTCACTGTCCGGGGCAATAATAGGATTGCTGCCCATCAGCAGATTCTTTCGTTTCGCATACAATCCCGGCGTAGGAAGATTTAATTCGTTCATGCCGTAGGCGATCTGCGTTGTATTGCAGCCGGACAATGCTAATTCAAATACTTTTTTCACGCAGACTGCAGCCTCCGGGTCAATCTCCCACCGCCGCCCACCTTTCTTGTTCCACACATATCCAAAAGGAACATTCGTGCAGGTGGCTTTCCCGTTCTTCCAGTTCGTTTCCAGAGCAGCCCGAATCTTTTTCGCAATATCCCGGCTATACATATTATTCACCAGATTGCTGACCGCCACTTCGATTCCCGGCGTTCCGTTGTTCAGTTTCATGCTGTCAAAGGAATTATTCACGGCAATAAACCGAACTCCCATCAACGGAAAAATCTGCTCAATGTAATCGCCAACACCGATATAGTCACGACCAAGACGGGATAAATCCTTTACCATGATGACTTTTATATTGCCCTGCTTCAAATCCACAATCATTTTCTGAAAAGCTGGACGATTAAAATTGGTGCCAGTATAGCCATCATCTACATATTCTATAATCTCGCCAAATAAATCTTCCTGCTTCCCAATGTAATCGTGGAGCAGCATCCGTTGGTTCTCAATGCTGTTACTTTCATCCTTGCTGCCCTTTTTCAAATCTCCGTCTGCCAATGATAAGCGGAGATAGATTGCAATTTTATCATTCATTCTGAACCTCCGACATGATTGCAAGCACTTCCTGATAGGGGTCGCTACACTTAAATTCGACCTCCACAGAATTGTCCATTCCTACATAGATTCTCTTGATAAGTTCATGCACCAGTTCTTCATCAAATTCATTTTGATTTAGAATCCCGCGCATCCGTTCCATTTGAGCATCGCAGATTTTGATTCTCTTTTCCAGTTCCAATGCGCGCTAACGCTGCTTTTGCAGTTCATGTTCCAACCGCTGCTTTTCTGCTATGTAATGTTCCTTTAGCTGACTGTATTCATCTTCGTCCAGAATTTCAGCCTTATAGTCCTCATATAAGCGCAACCGCCGTTCTTCGGCTTCCTGAATCCGAAACAGGATTGAATTTTCTTTCATCTTGATGGAACGGGCAGAATCCAGATTGCTACCGCGCATCATGTCTTTTACCAGCTTTTCTTCTTCGCACATGGTAGACACCAGATGATGAATCTGATCCATCGCCACCATCATCAGCATTTTCTCCGGCACCGCATGATAGGCGCAGGGAGTCGTATTCTTCTTTCTTTTGCAAATGAACACTCCATAGTGCGTTTCTTTCACCGTACCATGCCCTCTCCGTTCAAACGTCATGTTGCGTCTGCAACAGCCACAGTAAACCATTCCTGAGAGATGGTTATAACACTTTTCTCTGGTTGCCTTGGAACGAGCCATCGCCATTTCCCTTTTTTCCTTATTCTGTTCCCGCCGTGCCTGCACTTTTTCAAAATCCGATTTCAGAATGATTGCTTCATGCGCGTTTTCAACAATATGCCATTCCTTCTTTTCCACTGGATGGAGGCCAATCCCTTTGTATGATGCAGTTTGCGTTTTTCCAGATACCAGTTCTCCAATATAGGCACTGCTGTTTAAAATACGAAGAACCGTACTGGGGTGCCATTTATTATAGGTAGGGTCATCTCCCTCATGTAATTTGCGATTCAGCCGTTCGTTCGGCCTTGCTACTTCTAAAAATTCCAACCTGCGGGCAATTTCGTTTGTACTCACTCCTGCAAGATACCATTGATAGATCAGTTTGACCCACTTCGCATCCTCAGTCGCTTCAAGCTTATTTCCCTGTTGGTTCAACTGATAGCCATACGGTGTACACCACGATGTAGGGATTCCCTTCTCGCGGCGCATCTGGTAACTAAGGCTGATTTTCTTTGAAATGTCCTTCGCGTACAAGCTGTTTACCATGTTCTTGATGGGAACCGCAAGACTATCCACATCCGACTGCCGGATGTTGTCAAAATCATCGTTGATGGCGATAAAACGAACATGGAGCATCGGGAAAATAGTTTCCAGATAGCTTCCCGTTTCGATATAGTCACGACCAAATCGAGATAAGTCCTTCACTACGATGCACTGAATTTTGCCTGTCCGTATATCCTGCATCATACGCTCAAATTCTGGTCGGTCAAAACGTGTTCCCGTAAAACCATTGTCTGCATAGGTATCGGTCAGCGTCAGTTCCGGGTTTTCCCTGATATAATTATGAATTTGCAAAATCTGTGTGTGCAGGGAATCTTCTGTTTCATGCCCGCCGTTCTCAACCGACAGCCGCGCATACGCTGCCGTGCGCAGAAGTTCTTTTTCGTTTTGCTGTACGGCCTCCTGCACAGCAGCCTGCGGCATCATATTCTTTCTACTCTTTCTTGCCATTACAATCTTCCTCTCCGTTGTTCAGCCATTCTTCCGGGAAGAATCTCTTCCACTCACTTTCTTGTAGGATCACTTCTACCTGTTCAAAATCTACGATCCATACATGGTCAAGCCATTCTTTAAGATGTGTGCGCTCCAATTTTTCAGGAATTGAAATCGCTCGGAACTTCATCAACCAGGGATTTCCATGGCTAAATGCTTTTTCTATGTCATTAACAGCCAGCATTACTTTTTTAAAAGCCGCTTCCTGCTTCTGGATCGCCACCTGATACTGATGTTCATACTCCTCTACCTGTTCTAGTAAAATTGATCCCTGCTCGTATTGCCGATAAACTGCTGTTCGTTCATCGTCCTTGGCCATCAAGTGCGCAACGATCTCATTTGCTCTTTTTCTGTACTGCAACAGTCCAGCATCCATGCACTGCTTGACTTTCTCAGGATTCAAGTCCAGCACCCTATCAATATGCGCAGCTTGCATTTTTTCTTTTTCCAAAGCTGAAAGAATCTCTCGAAAGATTTTCTCGCTTTCGATGAAAGGGGCTTTTCCAGAGAAGCATCTATACCCCTTGTCAAACGAATAGATTTGCTGGCTTTCATCTTCTGATGTTCTGCACAGCAGACCTTTTCCACTTTCCTTGTCATAGATTTTTTTGAAGAGCAGATTTGGTTTTTTTCGAGCCTTTTTTCTCGAAGGCAACCTCGTAGATTCCAACTTTTTCTGAGCTTTCTGAAATTCCGTCTTTGAAACAATCGCCGGAACCTCCAATTCTCGCTTTGCCTTTGCCAGTGTCAGCGTACACTTTCCGATATAGAGTGGATTTTTCAAAATCGAGCGAATTGTTGAATCCTGCCACTTATTTTTTGTTCTTGATCTTTTTTTCTTTGCCATCTGGACTTGCGGTGTTTGAACGCCCTGTACATCCAATGCTCTTGCGATTTCCGGGATTTTCATATCTTCCAGATACATCTGAAAAATCAGCTTTACAACCTGTGCGCTTTCAGGATTAAGAACAAGGCTTCTGCGATCTTCCGACAGCGCATAACCATATTTAGCCTGTCGATGGGTCAATGTACCTTCTTCAAAGTGATTCTGGCGATTGGTAATAAATTCCGAACGAATCTTATCAATGGTCTTTCCATTGAAATACTCTGCAACCTCTTCGGCAGTTTTGTCTATGCTGCAAAAGTCATCTTCCACAACTGCAAATTGGATACCAAGCGGATAGAACGTCCTCTGCAGTGCTTCAATGGCAAACGGAAGGGTTCTTCCACAGCGGAAGATAGAATCCACAACAACTGCATCAAATTTCCGAGCCATCCCATCCTGTACCAATTTGTCAAAGCCCTCCGTGGCTTCTGCTGTTCTCCTGCGGTCACTGTATTTTTCGGATACGCTGCACCCGCACTTTTTTAGATACCGTGCAATGCGCTCATTCTGTTCCGCAATCGTATTGGATGGATTTTCTTCTCCGATCCTGCTGGAAATCGACCTTGTATAACTGACCCATTTCATTCCTCTGCCACCTCATTTCCATGATGTGCTTGATATTCCATAAATTTTTCTGTGATACTGTGCAGTTCATCCTCGAAGCAGAAATGAATTTCAATCTCTGTTTTGCTATGAACATCTATGTGGTCGATCAGTTCCACCACGACCCTGCGTTCGAGCGTTTTGATATGTTCGTACTGCTTAAATTCTTCCAACCAAGTAGGAAGCAGTGTGTCGTGCTTTAATGCCTCCTGCTTCTTTTCGCGGATTTCCTGAATCTTATCCTGTGCCTCTTTTATCTTCTGCGCAAAGCGAGTATTCATTTCTCCGTACTCTTCCCGACTGACAACATCATCGCATAAGTCCTGATACAGACGGATTTTTAAATTACTGTACCGTTCTAATTCAGCTTCCAGTGCAGTGATCTGGCTGTCCAGAATCTTTATGCCAATCTGTTCGCCGCTTGCCAACTCTGCATTGGAGAGTACCTTTTCCGCTTCTACAAGAAGTGTCACTTGATGCCGGATCGCAGCCAGAACACTTTCCGTCAACTTCTCACTGTTTATCATGTGCGGTGTGCAGCCGCCGCCATTCTTATAGGTAGAGCAGTGATAGTATTGATACTTCTTCCCGTTTTTCGTCACCGTGCGGCGAATCATATTCTGCCCGCAGTCTGCACAGCGCAGAAAACCTGATAATGGATAAACTGTTGTCTGCGATGGTGCGGTACGAGTGTCCAGTTCCAACAACTGTTGTACTTGCTGGAACTCGCCTTTGCTGATAATGGCATCATGCGCATCTTCCACCCGAATCCAGTTTTCACTTCCAACATCATGGCTCTTTTTTACTTTGTAATTGATTTTCCTGCGTTTACCCTGAATCAATGTTCCCGTATAGGATTCATTTTTCAAAATACGATTGACGGAAACCACTGTCCACTTCTGATTCAGCCCAGCCTGAAAACCGCAGGTATAGTTGAATCCATTGGCTCTCTTATACTCGTTTGGCGGCAGGACACCCAGTTCGTTCAAGTGACTGGCAATGCGCTGTGAACTCATTCCGTTCAATTTCTGCTTGAATATTTCCTGCACAATGCCCGCAGCGTATTCATCTATAATCAGATGATTCTTGTCTTTCGGGTCTTTCTGATACCCGTATCCTGCAAAGCTGCCAATGAACTGACCTTCTTTCCGTTTCACATCCAAGTGACTTCTGACACGCATCGAAATGTCACGGCAATAGGTATCGTTGATAAGATTGTTGAACGGAATCAGGATACGTCCCTTATCATCGTTTTCTTCCGCACTGTCATAATGATCGTTGATGGCGATGAACCGGACTCCCATAAATGGAAAGATTCTTTCCAGATAACGTCCTGTTTCAATGTAGTTTCTGCCGAATCGTGATAAGTCCTTGACGATAATACAGTTGATTTTCCGATTCTCAATGTCCTGTATCATCCGTTTGAAATCCGGGCGTTCAAAATTCGTACCGCTGTATCCATCGTCTACATACTCATCGACCTTATGCAGTTCCGGGTGCTTTCCCAGATAATCATTCAGTAAAGCTCTTTGATTTTTGATGCTGTTGCTTTCCTGCTGATCGCCGTCCGAACGTGACAATCGAAGATACACAGCACAGCGATATTGTCCATTTTCCTGAAAAAACATAAAAAGCCGATAACCTCCTTAATCTATTTGTCGTTCTGACAATAAACCAAGAAAATTATCGGCTTTAGTTAGCATATTCTGTTTTGACCCAAAGCCATTATCTCATATTTCGCGGTCCATGTCAACGCTTTAATGTGCTAAAGTGTAAATTTTCTTCTGCTTTCTTCTTTTTTATCTCCGATGCGTCCGTGCGCATTTTTTCAGTGTGTCCTCTAATCGGTTCTCTCCCGCAAAGCTGATCTTCACTACCATGCCCTTGTCGAGATAGCAATAAGGGTTCTTGATCTGCGAAATGAAATCGACCATCCGCTCCCGCTGCGACAAGTCTTTTCTAATTTTCACTTCGTTGATGTCTACCAGTTCCTTGCGGTTCACATTACGGAGATTGGTCTGTGCCATCTGGCGCAGGCTTTCCATGGTGTGATAGGTTCGTGCAGTTGTTTCGGTCATTCACTCATTCCTTTCTGTTTTTTGGGTGGTGTGTCAGCCTCTTTCACTTATAGAATTGGAGAAAGGCCATTTCGCAAGGTATTTCAAAAATTTTTTGTCTTTTTTCAAAAACACCTTGCGAAACACGCTCTGCCCGATTCTAAAGATAGAAGAACCCGAAAAATGCGTAAGGCAACGGCTTCACCGTAAGTAGGGCAAGATTCGCCTGGAGTAACTCAAAATTCACTTTCGTGATTTTTCGTTACCGGCAATCTTGATGGGGATTCCGCTTCCCCATTCCCTCGGTACGCACAAAATCTCTGATTTTGGCTATTTGGCTTCCACTAAAGTGGTCGCAGCCGACCGCCTACGGCTTGTCGGGATTTGCTTCGCAAATAAATTTGAAGGGAGTTTCTATCTATGGGCAGAAGAAAAAAGTGCGAGCAGATAAAAAGAACAAATAACGTAATGGTACGTTTTACGGATGCCGAGTACGCTTCTATTTCCATTTCTGCTGAACAGGCAGGCTATCCGGTTGCCGTTTATGTCAGGAAGAGTGCGCTGGACGAACGCATCGAAGTCCACTACAACATCACTGCAGAACTTCCCGAACTTCAAAAACTGATTGCTGAGTATTCTGCCATCGGCAACAACCTAAATCAGATTGCCCAATACTTCCACTCTGGCGGTTTCTATTCCAAGTCAATGCAGGACGAGATCAACCGCCATCTCACTGCATTATGGCAGCTTCGGCAGGAAGCAATCAAATTAGGGGGAACCTATCATGGCCGTGTTAAAACACATCGCAATAAAAAACGCTGATTACAGTGCGGCAGTCTGCTATTTGAAATACCAGCATGATGAACGACACTTAAAACCGCTCCTTGATGAAAACGGGAGCATGATGCTCCGCAGCGAATTTCACATGAATGGAGTAAACTGCAATCCCGACACCTTTGATCTTGAGTGCGAAATGCTCAATGACCAGTATCAAAAAAACTACCGATACGACGAAGTCAAGTCCCATCACTATATCATCAGTTTTGATCCGCGCGATAAAGACGAACGCCATCTTACTGGCGAGAAAGCACAAACCTTGGGACTTGAATTTGTGAAGAATCATCTTCCCGGACATCAAGCATTGGTCTGTACTCACACGGATGGACATAATGGCAGTGGCAACATCCATGTTCATATCATAATCAACAGCTTACGGAAACTGGACATAGAGCCACAGACATACACCACACGCAGCATTGACTGCAAAGCAGGGTACAAACATCACCTGACAAAAGATTATCTAAAATACTTACAGCAAGAACTTATGAATCTATGCCAGCGTGAAAATCTGTATCAGGTTGATCTTCTCTCTCCGGCTCAAAGTAAAATCACTGAAGCTGAATACTGGTTGCAAAAGCGAGGGCAGAAAGAGCTGGAAGATATAAACGAACAGATCATTGCTGATGGCATGAATCCAATGGAAACAACATTTCAGACTCGTAAGCAGTTTGTTCGGAATGCCGTTTCAGAGATTTCTTCCTCCGCAATTTCGTTTGAAGATTTTCAAAGCCAGTTATTTGAAAAGTATAAGATTCATGTGAAAGAAAATCGGGGAAGATATAGCTATCTGCATCCAGAGCGAGAGAAGTACATTTCTGGTCGCTCTTTAGGCACAAATTATGATAAAGATTATTTGCTCAATCTTTTTGAAGCCAATGCACTTGCTGCTGAGCAAGAAGAAAAGCAACGACAGACCATGCCCGATTACCATGCAGACCCGATTGCCATTCTCTTCATTCGCTCTGATCTGCGTCTTGTTGTGGACTTGCAGAACTGTATTAAGGCTCAACAGAGCAGAGCTTATGCTCAAAAAGTCAAAATTTCCAATCTTCAGCAGATGGCAAAGACCGTAGCTTACATTCAGGAAAACGGATTCGATACCAGAGAAAATTTACAGACAACCTACGATAGCATCACATTACAGATGCACGATGTACGGCAAAAGACAAAGGACACCGAAACACAAATCAAATCTGTGAATGAGCAAATCCACTATCTGGGTCAGTATCTTTCCACAAAATACACCTACAATGAATTTTTGAAAGCTCGCTTCAAAGGAAAATTTCGCAAGGATCACGCTGATGAAATTGAGAAGCACGAAAAAGCCGCCCAGATTCTGAAAGCACAAAATCCAGACGGCTCACTTCCGAAGATGAAAGATTTGAAGCTTGAAAAAGAACGATTACTTGCCTTGAAAGCGGCTCAATACGACACCTATTATAAAGATTATCAGAAAGAATTACGAACAGCCTGCGCCAATGTTGACAACATCTTGGGGCAGCACCACATTCGAGATCACACTCAGCGAACAGAACAGACCCTTTAAGCAAAAAAGAGCCACCATACGCTACCCTTTTGTTGGGTAAGCCTATGGTGGCTCTTGCACTATTTTCAGTCTTTAAGCGTCCCTGTATTTCAAGAAACCATTTTGTAATTCCACAAAGCGATCCTGAAATATTTCTTCCAACGCCTGTTTGCAGGGAACCCTCTGCATCCGGGCAACAACAGATGCTTCCATTACTCTGAATGTCTGCTGATTATGTTCTCCACAGAACTGAACATAAGAATTTATGTATGGTTCCGCTGCATCAAATGTCCACGAGATTTCTTTCTTCAACCTCAAGAATGCCGATAATGCACTGATACACCGTACATTGTTGAAGCTGATAGCTCCATTTCGTGCTGCCTTATCATCGGAGCAGAACACATACACCTGCTCGCCTTTCAGCAAAGAAAGTAACTGTAACAAAACATACGACTTTATTTCGCCCAAGCTGTTATGTTTTCCAATCTCATCATCCGCTTTTTGAAGAGTTTCCAAATAATCCTGTTTCGTAGAAGTCACAACATCAAAATTTTCAAGCGTTTGATAGTGTTCTTTGAAATACGATTTTGAAAAAGCATCGCAAGCGTCCTTCAACATCAACGTATATGTGCTACAAGCGAAATCGCCACGAATCTTTACAAGTTCATTCAGAATTTCTTCATCTGTATAACACTGTATTTTTTGCTCGCTGATTTTGTGTTGTAACCAACCAATTGCCTGCTGATTATGACGGCTCAACTCTTTGATGATTTGGCTGTGACAGAAAAAGCAATATCCAGGCATTTCCACGACAAGGTCTACCAGACATTTTCTGTGTCACCGTGAATAAAATGCGTCTTTGAAATAAAGTCGGTGTCCAGCAAAGCATATTTTTCTATCTTCATCGGACGCCTCTCAATTCATACCAAGCTCTTTTTTCAGTTCAGAGATGTATTTCCAATCTTCCTTTTCTCTGCTCTCTGTCAAATAGTCATGCTCAGTATTATAATCCGCTTTTTCTAAAAGTGTCCCGAAAGATTCTGTCCCCGATCCATCAAGCTGCCAACGCTTTGCTTTTCCGGTCAGTTCTACCCTTTTTGCCACATCTTCCGCTGTAACACGAAAAAGTTCTTCCGCCTTATGCCGTTTGATACAGTTGCTCTCATACAATCTCAGTACGGTTGCTTTGTAGGGAATCGCAAACATATCCATCAAGGACAGCACAGAATCCGTATCCATGTCATCTTTATCTATGCCAAACAGGTCGATTTGATTCGATAAAAGCTGATCTGGCATCAGGAGCAATCCAGCAAATGCGTTTGCCTCTACATCTTCCTGTGTCTTTCCCGTCTCATTCGCCGTATCAGAATCCAGCATCGAGCCATTTTTTATATAACTTTGGTCAGCATCTTCGACATAGCAATAAATGTGATATAGTTCATGTGCTGCCGCAAAGAACTGTTTGCATAACGCCAGTTCTGAATTAACACATACAAAAATCGTTCCTTTTTTCAGGAACGTCATTGCCCATAGTTCTTCATCATGGATAGGAAATCTCAGAATTTCCAAATGGATTTCCTTTTTCCGTGCATAATTTTCTATTACAGCAAAAATATTGTCTTTCACAATAGAATTTCCGCAGTAGATTGTTGCAAACTGCCGTGCCAACTCATTCAGGTGTTCAAACTTGTGCGGCTGGGTTTCAAACAAGCTGTTTTCTAAAACACCTTTCATTCGTTATCCTCCCATGGTTGTTCCATTCTTTTTCCGTTCTCATACACTTTTGTATGGAAAAGAATCATATCTGAAAGTTCATCTGCAATCTGGATTCCTCTTCGTGCT
>OGYJ01002166.1_pt1 | contig 13849 bp, 9 predicted proteins | sample 1576531 | NCBI WGS metagenome assembly OGYJ01 (sample SAMEA3541574, study PRJEB24748) | human gut metagenome | biome: human gut; feature: human-associated habitat; material: faeces | place: China | collected 2012 | reverse complement strand
ATCATCCGGCATCCCAATATTTCGTATTTATCACTGACGGTAAACTGGAAGCTCACGCCAATCGTCTTTCCGGCAACAAGGCTGAATTTCTGTTTTTGTGTACTGATTACTTTCTCCGTCATCGGATCGAAAAGAATCAGAGTTACTGTTCCGGCTTGCGGCTTACCAGTCATATTAGAGATAGAAGCTGTAAGAGAAGTCTTATCTCCCACACGTACAAAGCGGGGAAGATTAGGAGTCAGCATAAATTCCTTACTCGTGGTAGCTTCACCGTCCAATGTTCCCATCCTTTCGTATGAGAATATCCACGGAAGTTCCAACGCGTCAGACTTTCGGGCATCGTGAAAGAGAACGAGATTTCTCCCTGTTCATTGGTACGAAGTTGCGGATAGAAGAAGGCCGTTTCTGCAAGATTCGTACGCAGGTCGGCAGGAGCTTCGGGGAGCATTTCACTTCCGGACGTTTCATCAAGTTTACCAAGTGCTCCTGTTTGGCCCCATCCAGACTCAAATTCCACATCTTCAGAAGCTTCGGAGACTAAAGCCGGTACATATTTCACTTCCGCCGCATTGCTCCGACTTGTAACACTTCCTGTCATCGACACCTTTCTCTGAACCGCCAGACCTCTAACCACCACTCCATCAGCCAAAGACTCCGACAATGCATATACATTTCCTACACCAGAAGACATCACGAAATAATCATACGCCAATCCCGGCACTTTAAGGCTTTTCGTATTCCACCAGTAATTAAATGAATTATTGCCGGAATATCCGCTCATCCAATTAGAATACGGAACAATCTGATTATAGAAGATTTGGAAATTCTGCTGACGGTTCCATATCTTATCCAGTGAAGCATCATACATCGTTGCCAGCATCTCCGCATTAGCGGCTTGTCCTTGTGGCGTTTTAATCGTCAGTTTCCATTCTTCCTTCTGTCCGGGACGCAACTTATCGCGGAACACTTCCCACTTCATAGTCAATGTCTTATCCGGCACACGTCTGGTCAGCCGGGCATGTTCCTGATAAACCTGTCCATCTCTTACCATACAGAAATTCACAAACACACCGTCACCATAACTCTCCTGATATGGATATTCGAAGCGAACAATCGTATCAGACAAGTTCAACGTCTTACTTTCCAGCAGTTTATCACCGGAGAATACATTCATCATCACATAAGCATCCTTTTTCGACGTACCGAAGCAGAATACAGCCGGATGAGTCGCATCAAATTCCATATTTTCTCCATAGAACCAAACTGTCGTTTCAACAGGCGGACGTTTGTCCTCAATGGAGAAAAGAATCGTGTTAGTATCAGCAGTCACTTCCTTGCCCTGATTATCTTTCACCGATGCTTTCAACATATATGGTCCCGACGGCAGATTCTTCCAATCGAGCGTTATTTCTTCGTTAGAAGTAAAAGTTCCCGTTAAAACCGGTTTCTCTTCCAGTTGTTTGAAATCCTGGTCTTTGGCAGGATATAAGTAATAATTTCCTTTCACTTCCACAGGTTGTCCATTCAGGTTTTGCACGTTAAACATCGTGTCGAATGGTTTATCCTGACAAGTCTTATCATGCAATTCCACCTGCAAAACCAACGAACGATTTCCGGCCGAAATGACATCCGTAGAAGATTGTGTTTCACCCGCCACATTGGTAACAGTAGCTTCAATGGAATAGCGATAATATACTTTATCATCATTCTTATAAGAGTCACTTTCCTGCAGGCGGACCGGTATCGTAAATTCTCCGTTCTCATTGGCCGTCACTTCACCGGAAGCAATCTGCACCGATTCCGCAAAGCGCCAAAGGCTATATGTAGAACGCATCACCTTATATTTTACCGGAAGATCCTGAAGCAATACACCGCTATAAGATTCTATCTTGCCTTTCACCTGCACTTCATCTCCCAACTTGTAACTTCCCTGTTGCTTTTCAAAAGTGATGTCAAATGTCGGACGTTTATAATCTTCCACGCGGATACTTGTACGACCTCTTCCTGCCTTCAACGAGAACATTCCGTTCAGGCAAGCTGAAGGCAACGCGAAATCAGTGGCAAACGAGCCGAACTCATTGGTGCGTACCGACTTCTGCCCTACTTCCTGATTATTTGCATCCAATAAAGTAACCATATATTCCTTGTTCGGAAGCACATCCGCCGTATCTGATTTTTGAGAATAGGCAATTCCTTTCACATACACCGTCTGTCCGGGACGATACAAAGAACGGTCAGTCAATAAAGTCATATTTTCCGCCACTTTATCTTCGTCACCGTAATATCCGTAACTTCCTGCATAGATACCTTGCTTCGGCATCGCTGTATCCGTACCCTTGGAGGCTTTCAAATAGCGGTATTCAGATTTCCAGGGAAATACCACCTTACCATCTTTGTCCGTCGTAAACTCTTGCAAAACTTTTTCATCGTTACTATACATCGTAACTTTCGCATTCGAAATAGGATGTCCCGTCTGTCCGTCCAACGTCACCACTTGATATTGTTTTTCCGGCAGACGACAAGTCAACACCTTGAAACGTGTTACGTCAAACTTGCTTTCACTGTCTCTCTTTGCACGAATATCCGGAACGATACGCATTACATATTGTCCGACTTCCGGCGCTTTAAAGGTAAATACCGTATCCTGCGTCCGGTAGTCTTCGGGACGAAGAACTGCAAAGTGCTGTTCCTTTATCAACTTCTTTGCCTGATAAAGACGAAGTGTAAATCCATCCAGATTCTTGTGCGAAGCTCTTATTTCGATTTCCTCACCAGGGAAAGCTGTTGCAGCCGCAGTTACATTCAGAAACGGTGACAGGATATCTTCGCGCAAATTCTTCAGAGCGTTAATTCTACGATAACCGGGGTATAAACGGATGGCCTCATCACAAAGCTGCAAAGCTGACGTTTGCTGTTCTTTTTCAATCGCATAGCGAGCCTGGGCCAAATAAACTTCAGCACAAATACTCTCTGATTTAAATCTGCTTTTCAGTTCATTCAGTGCAGTAACGTAGGTATCTTCTGTTAATCCCGACAATCCTTTCTTCAGTCCGAAAGGGCGGATGTTTCTATCTGAATCACGTCTCCACTCTAAATAGCTGAGCGCTGTCAACACATAGCCTTCTTTCAAACCGGATGCTTTATAAGCAGCAATCATATTTCCATAAATTGCTATAATATCCTGTTTCACCGAAGATTCTTTTTCAGCAGACGAATCTTCCGAAATATCTTCCACCGGAGTGGCACGATCCAATCCCGCTACCTGCTGTAAAGCTACAATACCGCGGGTAGCCAGCAGATGATACATATCATGATGATAGTATTCACTTGTTTCGCCCAACTCAACAAAAGGAATATAAGTACGTGAAGATGTGTTAAGCAATAGTACGGAATCCGCCATTGCTTCCTTTACGTTTGTTCTCACTTTCTCTACAAACATGTTTGCTGTCCACTCCCTCATATCTGCCGAAGGAGCTTCACCTACAATCTCTGTCCGTTGCCGGAGTTGCCATTGATTGTTAAAAGCATACATTGAATAAATCTCGGCTATCAGCGAATGTAATACAGCTCGGTCCATGGGTTGGTCAGTTTGCTTTGCCCACAGTTCCAAACCATTCAGGTTCGTATACAGGCTATCTGGGGTCAGCATATCCCGGTATCTCATCCGCCACATATACGCTTTCAGCATTTGTGGAGAGTTCTTTTCTTTCTCCCCTTTCTGATAAATCTCGCCAGTCAGTTTTATCACAGTCTCAGGCAGGCTCTTCTTTTCTGCCTGCTCCACTTGTTTCCATAATTTGTCGTAAGTTTGTGCCTGCACTGCCGGAATCACTCCCAGACATAATAGCACCAGCATACAAATCTGCCTTATTTTCATAATCTTTCCAGTTTAAGTTTGATATATATCTGTATAAATAACAAAGTAAGGAATAAAAGTTTAAAGATTTATTCTTTTTCAATTAATTTTCAATAATTGTCTTATTTCATCTGATACCAAATTTGAAAAAGAGACAGCAATGTTCGATTTTTAAGATTATATTAGAAATTCAGTTGATCAAAAAATAGTGAACCAGCAAATAATTCGCATAAATAAGTGTAATAATATGCAGAAACATAGACTAATATTACATAAAAGTACGTGAAATATGCATCTTTTCTTACCAACAAAACCTTCGTTGGTTTAAAACCAACGGGATGTTCCTTTTAAACCAACGACTCTTTCCTCACCGAGGAACTTATTTATCACTGGCCAAAAAGTAATAAAAGAGGCATAGGGAGGCCATTTTTCTCTAGTTTATCGACAATAACAAACATGATAACAATAGCATAATGAATCATCAAATTTCAATAAAGTTACCAAATAACCAGTTTAAGATCAAGACAGCTTCAATTTAATCACAAAACCATCCAATTCATAAAAAGAGTAAATATCATAGTTACAAATGCCGAAGCTTTTTCATTCTATATTTATATGATGTTGGCATTAGCGCCTTCCTGACTGTTTAAATATTCCCTTTTTAAGAAGGTCATTTTTTCACCATGAGACCGATATATACACAAATAGAAATAAAACAGGTGAGGAGCTAAAAGAATGTATCGTAATATGGGAAGAAAACAAGAGTATATTATGTGAAAAGAAATACGAAAATAAAAATGGAAGAAAACAACAATATACTTTTTGATCTTTGATTTTCCCCTATTTAGTTCTATCTTTGTCTATGTTTCATATAAAAATGTAATTTAGATGGACGAGAGACTCAGACGATACCCGATAGGAATACAGAATTTCGAAGATTTGCGAAATAATGGTTATGTGTACGTTGATAAAACGGAGTTAATTTACCGTTTGACAAACACAAATAAGGTTTATTTTTTAAGCCGTCCCCGACGATTCGGGAAAAGTCTGCTAGTATCTACACTCGAAGCTTATTTTTCCGGAAAGAAAGACTTGTTCAACGGATTGGCAATGGAAACTCTGGAAAAAGAATGGGCTGTTTATCCGGTGCTACATATTGATTTCAGTGTGAGTAAATATATGACTGCCGAAGCGTTATCAGCCGTCATTAATTACCAGTTACTGCAATGGGAAAAATTATATGGACGCGAAGAAGGAGAAACGACTTTCAGCCTTCGTTTAAAGGGAATCATACAACGCGCATATACACAGACCGGCAAACCAGTTGTGATACTTGTAGATGAATATGATGCTCCCATGCTGGACAGTAATAACAATACGGAATTGCAAATAGAAATTCGTGATATTATGCGCGATTTCTTCAGCCCTTTGAAAGCGCAAGGCCAATATATCCGTTTCCTTTTTATCACAGGTATCAGCAAATTCAGTCAAATGAGTATCTTTAGCGAACTGAACAACTTGCAAAATATCAGTATGTGGGATGAATATAGCGCTATATGCGGCATTACCGAACAAGAGGTACACACACTGCAAATCGATATCGAACAGATGGCTCAAGCCAATAACGAAACATATGAAGAAGCTTGTACTCATCTGAAACAACAATATGACGGATATCATTTTAGTGAAAATAGCGAGGATATTTATAATCCATTCAGTCTGTTCAATGCTTTCGCACAAAAAAAGTATTCCAATTTTTGGTTTTCTACCGGTACTCCCACTTTTTTGATAGATCTCCTACAAGAAAGTAACTTTGATATCCGTGAGTTGGATGACACTACTGCTACAGCAGAACAATTTGATGCTCCCACTAATAGAATTACCGACCCTCTTCCAGTACTTTATCAAAGCGGCTATCTCACTATTAAAGGATATGACCCGAGTTTTCAGCTCTATACCCTAGCTTACCCCAACAAGGAAGTCAGGAAAGGATTTCTCGAATCTCTCATGCCTGCTTATGTACATTTGCCCGCACGAGAGAATACATTTTATATAGTATCATTTATTAAAGACTTACGTGCCGGAAATTTGGATGGATGCCTGGAAAGACTAAAGTCCTTCTTCGCTTCTATCCCTAATAAGTTAAATAATAAAGAAGAGAAACATTACCAAACCATCTTCTATCTATTTTTCAGGCTGATGGGGCAATATATAGATGTGGAAGTAGATACAGCTATCGGAAGGGCTGACGCCATTGTAAAATTACAAGATACCCTTTATGTCTTTGAATTTAAAGTGGACGGTACACCGGAAGAAGCATTGGCGCAGATTAATAGTAAGGAGTATGCCATTCCCTATCAGGTGGGAGACTGGAAAATAATAAAAGTGGGGGTAAACTTTGATAGTGCGACAAGAACTATCGGAACATGGAAAACAGAAAGATAAAGAACGCGGATTAACCACTATACAGCCTAAATGACAGAATAAAAAGTGGGGATAACGTTTTCAATAACGCATCCCCACTCAAGCTTAGTTAATGTACTGAATCTCATTTTTCAATTCTGTACCCCCATGCAAGCATTTCGTTACGACCTACTTCACTGAGGATTTTTCTAACTAAAGAACTTATTTTCTTCATAATCTTTAAACTTTTAAATTACTAATACTTGAAAACTAAAAAATTAAGCTTCCTCGTTCGGGCGAATATTAATTGTTGAATATCCCCAAACATGTACATCGGCTTCGCCGATCTTTCTAAACAATCTTTCTAACCTTTTCATTTTGTTATCCTCTTATTTACATGTTATACAACACAAAAATACAGCCTTTGTTTATACATTGTACCCCAAAAAGGAAGAATTTTATGTTTTATAGCATATTTATTGATTTGCATCAATTAATTTATTTGTTATGAAGTAAAATCGTAATATTTAAGGCAGCAAATATGACAAAAAGGCACGGATAACATTTCATCCGTGCCTTTTTCTATAAGAGACCTATTATATAATAGGAAAGAATAGCATTTATTTCATTGGAGTCTGTTCCAAAGTTGCAACGAGGAAGTCATAGAACTTCTGTACAGTAGGAATCAATGCTCTTTCGTCCGGTGAATGTGGTGAGCGCAAGGTAGGACCGAAGGAAATCATATCCAATCCCGGAATAATGGCACCGATAATACCGCATTCCAAACCTGCATGAATCACCTTCACCGCAGGTTCCACGCCAAACTGCTGCTTATATGACGCTTTCATCGCGTGCAAAATCGGAGAATTCACATCGGGCTGCCAACCGGAATAACCTCCTGTCATCTCTACCTTCATACCTGCCATAGAGAAACAAGACTCAAGACTGGTAGTGAGATATTCCTTCATACTATCGCTGGAGCTACGAGCCAAAATTTTAATTTCCGCTTTTCCACCGGCAATTGTTATAATAGCAAGGTTGGAAGAAGTCTCTACCGTATCGGGAACGGTCGGAATCATACGGGTCACACCATTCTGACAAGCAAAAATAGCATCAATCAGATTGTCCTGAATTTCTTCGGGCACTTGACCTGCCGGAACTTCCACACGTTCTGCCGTGAAACTGATCGGAGTCTCAATCGTCGAATATTCTTCATTGAACAGGTCTTCGCAATATTTCACCAAGCCCAACAATTCTTCTTCATTCTCAGCTGGAATGGTAACAACCGCGTGTGCCTCCCGTGGAATGGCATTACGCATATTGCCGCCTTCCCAACTTGCCAGGCGTGCTTCGTAACTGGCAACTGCCTCGCGGATAAAGCGAACCAGCAATTTGTTGGCATTGGCACGCCCTTCATTGATTTCCAATCCGGAATGCCCACCACGCAAGCCTTTCAACGTAACCTTAACAGCGATATCGCCTTCTTCGGGAGCTACCTCCTTATATTCCAGTGTAGCAGTGACATCCATACCGCCTGCACAACCGATATACAACTCGCCTTCATCTTCCGAATCGAGATTCAGAAGGATTTCTCCGTTCACTGTCCCCGGCTTCAGACCGAACGCGCCATACATACCGGTTTCTTCGTCTTTGGTAATCAGTGCTTCCAGCGGACCATGTTTCAAATCTTTCGCTTCAAGCACAGCCATGATAGCAGCCACGCCAAGCCCGTTATCTGCTCCCAGCGTAGTTCCTTTGGCCTTTACCCAGTCGCCATCTATATAAGTTTCAATAGGATCTTTTTCAAAATCGTGCACCGTATCGTTATTCTTCTGCGGAACCATGTCCATGTGTGCCTGAAGAATCACACCTTTCCGGTTTTCCATTCCCGGAGTTGCCGGTTTACGGATAATTACGTTACCTGCTTCGTCTACAAAAGATTCCAGTCCCAAGCCTTTTCCGAAGTTAATCAGAAATTCTGTTACTTTTTCCATGTATCCCGACGGACGGGGAATCTGTGTCAACGAATAAAAATGCTTCCATACGTTTTGTGGAGCTAAAGAAAGAATAGTACTCATAACAAATCTATTTTTATAGTGATTACTTTCGCTGTCTATTGGTCAACGACAAAGCCGCCAAACCATATACGCCCAACAAAACTACTAAAAAGGTTTGAATCCCGTGCACAATCAGAGCAAATATTCCGGCATCTGTTTCATTTACTCCATAAAGCATCATCATCGAAATGACCGCAAAATGCCATGGACCCGCTCCGTTCGGCGTAGGCACAATCACCGCAAAAGTACCGCCTACAAACATAACCAGCGCCGCCAGGATACTCAGATGAGCAGTAAAAGCGAAGCAATAGAACGTAAAATAGAAGTGAAAAAAATAACATCCCCAAATAGCCAATGTATAAAAACTAAAGAGAGGTATATTGCGCACTCCTTTCAATGACATCACACCTTCCCAAATATTGAGCACAAAACCTTTCACTCTTTCATAAAAGAACAACGTCTTCCGTAAATAATAAAGAAGCATTCCCACTCCGATAAAACAGAACAGGACGATATAGAACCACACGGAAGTCAGCAGATGCAGGAGCGAAGGTATCTTGGTTCCAGTCTGCTGAAGAAAAGTAACAAATATCGGCAGCTGAAGCAACACCGTGACGCCTGTTATCAGAAGAATTGTCAATGTATCGACCAGCCGTTCTGTAACAACCGTTCCGAGCGACTTGGCAAAAGAAACATTATCATATTTGGCCAGCACGCCGCAACGGCTCACTTCCCCGACCCTGGGAACTATCAGACTCGCGGCATACGATATGAAAATAGCATTCACACAATCACTCCTTTTCGGGAAAGCTTCCAACGGCTCCAACATCTGCTTCCACCGCCAGCCGCGAAACACCTGTGCGAGCACCCCAAATAATAACGAAAAGAACATCCACCACCAGTTCGTACCGTGCAGCAACACCTCACCCACCTTTGTAAAATCAAAGTTGTGATATACCCAAAATAGAATAAAGCCGCCCAAAACAATCGGTAATATCAGTTTCAGCGTCTTCTTTAATAGTTTCTTCATGCTTAATTCTTCATTAGCTTCGCTGACACATCTATTTATTTTTTTTAAATAGTGGTACGTTCTTCATTTAAAAGAATTACCTTTGTCGGCTGCAAAAGTAATTATTTAGTTGGTAAATGAAATTAGTAAAGCCTAAAAAGTTTCTCGGACAGCACTTTCTGAAAGATTTGAAAGTGGCGCAAGATATTGCCGATACGGTCGACACCTTCCCCGAACTGCCTATTTTGGAGGTAGGACCGGGCATGGGAGTATTGACCCAGTTCCTGGTGAAAAAAGAACGGCCGGTGAAAGTCGTGGAAGTGGACTATGAATCGGTAGCTTATCTCCGCGAAGCTTATCCGTCGCTGGAAGATCATATCATCGAGGACGACTTCCTGAAAATGAATCTCCACCGGCTGTTCGACGGCAAGCCTTTCGTACTGACAGGTAATTACCCGTATAATATCTCCAGTCAGATATTCTTTAAAATGTTGGATAACAAGGATATTATCCCCTGTTGTACGGGCATGATCCAAAAGGAAGTAGCCGAACGTATTGCCGCCGGACCGGGCAGCAAAACTTACGGTATCCTCAGCGTATTGATACAGGCATGGTATAAGGTAGAATATCTGTTCACCGTCAGCGAACACGTATTCAACCCGCCGCCCAAAGTAAAAAGCGCCGTTATCCGCATGACACGCAATGATACGCAGGAGCTTGGCTGCGACGAAAAGTTGTTCAAGCAGGTTGTGAAAACGACTTTTAATCAACGGCGCAAAACGTTGCGCAACTCTATTAAGCCGATTCTGGGAAAAGAGTGTCCGCTCACAGAAGACACATTATTCAATAAACGCCCGGAACAGCTATCGGTAGAAGAATTTATCGATCTGACCAATAAAGTGGAAATAGCGCTGAAAGAGATGAACCTTCAGCCGTAAGTTGTAATTCGTAATTTGTAATTGACAAGCAGATGAACGAGGAATACATTGACAACGTTAAACACCTGATTGAGCAAAAAGACGCCGACCAGGTAAAAGAGCTTCTCGCCGACCTACACCCGGCCGACATCGCCGAATTGTGCAACGATCTGAACCCGGAAGAAGCCAAGTTCGTCTATCGACTACTCAATAACGAAACCGCTGCCGACGTACTCGTCGAAATGGATGAGGACGCCCGTAAGGAACTTCTCGATATGCTTCCTTCCGAAACAATCGCCAAGCGGTTTGTGGACTACATGGATACGGACGACGCCGTAGACCTGATGCGTGAACTGGACGAGGACAAACAGGAAGAGATTCTTTCGCACATCGAGGACATCGAACAAGCCGGAGACATCGTCGATTTGTTGAAATATGACGAAAATACGGCCGGTGGTTTAATGGGTACGGAAATGGTGCTTGTCAATGAGAACTGGAGTATGCCCGAATGCCTGAAAGAGATGCGCCAACAGGCGGAAGAACTGGACGAGATTTATTATGTATATGTCATCGACGACGATGAACGCCTGCGAGGTATATTCCCGCTCAAAAAGATGATAACGTCTCCTTCCGTATCCAAGGTAAAACACGTGATGCAGAAAGACCCGATTTCAGTACACGTGGATACGCCGATAGACGAGGTGGTGCAAGCGATCGAGAAGTATGACTTGGTGGCTATCCCCGTGATCGACAGTATCGGCCGGCTTGTCGGACAGATTACCGTTGACGATGTCATGGACGAAGTCCGTGAACAATCGGAACGTGACTATCAGTTGGCTTCCGGTCTTTCGCAGGATGTAGAAACGGATGATAATGTTCTCCGCCAGACAACGGCACGCCTTCCGTGGCTACTGATCGGCATGATCGGCGGAATCGGCAACTCGATGATATTGGGAAATTTCGATTCGACCTTTGCCGCTCATCCTGAAATGGCTTTATACATCCCGTTGATCGGTGGTACGGGCGGAAATGTCGGAACGCAATCGTCAGCTATCGTCGTACAGGGCCTCGCCAACAGTTCGCTGGATGCCAAAAATACATTCAAACAAGTGACAAAAGAAGCGGTGGTGGCCCTAATCAATGCTACTATCATTTCCCTGCTGGTATATACATATAATTTCATACGGTTCGGTGCAACAGCAACAGTCACCTACTCCGTATCTATCAGTTTGTTTGCCGTAGTGATGTTTGCCTCTATTTTCGGTACGCTGGTCCCCATGACTCTCGAAAAACTTAAAATAGACCCCGCCATTGCAACGGGACCATTTATAGCTATTACAAACGACATTATCGGCATGATGCTCTACATGGGAATCACCGTTTTATTATCATAAAATCAGAATAAACGAAAAAAAATAAGCAAAATAGTATGAAGTAATCGTTTTATTTCATTAATTTGTGACCCAAAACTAATATACAATGATGGACGCTCATGACACTAATCAGCCCTTGAACCAAGGGGAATTAGAAGAAGAAAAGAAAACAGTCGAGGTTTCTGAAGCCATTACAGAAACTCCGTCTGAAGAAACGACTGCCGAAGTTCAACCTGAAGCAGCTCCTAAACCTGCCACAAAGGAAGACGTACTAAACCGATTGAAAGAGCTTGCACAAGACGCAGAGAATGCGAACAAGCAGGAAATAGACAATCTGAAACAATCATTCTACAAGCTACATAATGCCGAACTGGAAGCTGCTAAAAAACAGTTTACCGACAACGGCGGCGCCGAAGAAGATTTCGTTCCCGAAGAAGACCCGGTGGAAGTGGAATTTAAACGCCTAATGGGGGTAATCAAAGAAAAACGAAGCAAACTTGTAGCCGAGCAGGAACGTCAGAAAGAAGAAAACCTTCAAGTCAAACTTTCCATTATCGAAGAACTGAAAGAATTGGTAGAATCGGGTGACGATGCCAACAAGTCTTACACGGAATTCAAAAAGCTCCAACAGCAATGGAATGAGACGAAGTTGGTTCCGCAAGGCAAAGTAAACGAACTTTGGAAGAATTATCAATTATACGTAGAGAAATTCTACGATCTATTAAAGTTAAACAACGAATTCCGCGAATATGATTTCAAGAAGAATCTGGAAATAAAGACGCATCTTTGCGAGGCTGCCGAAAAGCTGGCTGATGAAGAGGATGTGGTTTCTGCTTTCCACCAACTCCAGAAGTTGCATCAGGAATTCCGTGATACGGGTCCGGTAGCGAAAGAGTTGCGCGACGAGATTTGGAATCGTTTCAAAGCAGCTTCTACGGCTGTAAATCGCCGTCACCAGCTACATTTTGAAACGCTGAAAGAAGCGGAACAACATAATCTGGACCAAAAGACCGTTATCTGCGAAATCGTAGAAGCGATAGAGTTCGATGAACTGAAAACATTCTCAGCTTGGGAAAACAAGACACAAGAAGTCATTGCCCTGCAAAACAAATGGAAAACTATCGGTTTTGCTCCCCAAAAGATGAACGTGAAGATATTCGAACGTTTCCGCCGTGCCTGCGACGACTTCTTCAAGAAAAAAGGAGAATTCTTCAAGAGCTTAAAAGAAGGCATGAACGAGAATTTGGAAAAGAAAAAAGCGCTTTGCGAAAAAGCGGAAGCCTTAAAAGACAGTACAGACTGGAAAGCAACTGCCGATACCCTGACGAAACTCCAAAAAGAGTGGAAGACAATCGGACCGGTAGCCAAGAAACATTCGGACGCTGTTTGGAAACGTTTTATCACGGCTTGTGACTATTTCTTTGAACAGAAAAACAAGGCTACTTCTTCACAACGCTCTATCGAAGTAGAAAACATGGAGAAGAAAAAGGCATTGATCGAAAAGTTGTCGTCCATAGACGAAAACATGGATATCGAGGAAGCCAGCACACTGGTACGGGATCTGATGAAAGAATGGAATTCTATCGGTCATGTACCATTCAAAGAAAAAGATAAGTTGTACAAGCAATATCATGGATTGATCGACCAGTTGTTCGACCGTTTCAACATTAGCGCTTCGAACAAGAAGTTAAGTAACTTCCGGTCAAACATCAACAATATACAAGGTGGCGGACCACAATCTCTATACAGAGAACGCGAAAAGCTGGTACGTACTTACGAGAGTATGAAGAATGAACTCCAGACTTACGAAAATAACCTGGGTTTCCTGACTTCCACCTCAAAGAAAGGCAGCAGCCTGTTAACCGAGTTGAACCGTAAGGTAGAAAAGCTGAAAGCAGATTTGGAACTTGTATCACAGAAGATTAAAGTAATAGACGAATCTATAAAAGCAGAAGAATAATCTTTTTGTAAAGAAAGTTGCTACTGAAAATATAAAACAGGCTTTATGTTCGTTGAACAATAAAGCCTGTTCTTCTTTATTATTAAATGATAGCATTTGACGCCTTCAAAAACTGTCACCGAATTAGTCTACATTATCTTTAAATTTCAAGCGGGCAAAAAATGATAAAACCCCGCAAGAACTAATTCTTAGCAGGGTTTATTCTAATTAACCATTGTTTTTTGTTGGGCTACCTGGATTCGAACCAGGAATGACAGGACCAGAATCTGTAGTG
>OGYJ01002163.1_pt1 | contig 13880 bp, 9 predicted proteins | sample 1576531 | NCBI WGS metagenome assembly OGYJ01 (sample SAMEA3541574, study PRJEB24748) | human gut metagenome | biome: human gut; feature: human-associated habitat; material: faeces | place: China | collected 2012 | reverse complement strand
GGCGACGTCATCATCATCGCCTCCTATGCGCTGATGGATTTCGAGGATGCCAAGCAGTTCAAACCCTGGGTCATCTTCCCCGACACGGCTACCAACCATCTGATCGGATAACGCATCCGGAACCGCCGGCCGGAAAGGCCGGAAAAGTAAAAAATCTCCCCTAAAGGGAGATTTTTTTGCTATAAATGTTTATATTTGTCGATGTTAACGGTCTTTTTTATCCCGGATATATGGACATCGCGCTTTCCGTACTTGCATTCCTGTTCACGATCGTCGGCATCATCGGCTGTATCGTCCCCGCCCTGCCGGGCGTGGTGCTCAGTTACGCAGGGCTTCTGTGCGCCTATTTCACCTCCTATTCGCATATGTCGGCATCGGCCCTATGGATATGGCTGGCCATCACCGTGGCCGTCAGTGTGGCCGATTATTTCCTGCCTGCGTGGATGACCCGCAGATTCGGCGGCTCGCGGGCGGGCGCCATCGGGCGGACGGTCGGCGTATTCGCCGGATTTTTCATCTTCCCGCCCATAGGCATCATCCTGGGGCCGTTCGTCGGCGCCGGGGCGGGGGAATTGCTCAACGACCGCGGGGACTTCCCGAAGGCGATCCTCGTGGGTTTCGGTTCCTTCCTCTCGTTCATCGTCGGCACGGGGCTCAAGGTCGTAGCCGCCGTCGGGATGCTCATACATGTCACGGCTGACACATACCCCGCCGTGCGTGACTGGTTCGCAACTCTATTTTAACCCTTTCGATAATGAAAAAACTCTTACTCTTTGCGGTAGTCATCGCAGCGATGCTGGCCGCGGCTTGTTCCAAGTACAAGTACGAAACGGTGGCGGGCGATCCGTTGAACACCCGCATCTACACGCTCGACAACGGACTGAAAGTCTACATGAGCGTAAACAAGGAGGCGCCCCGCATCCAGACCTATATCGCCGTGAAGGTCGGCGGCAAGAACGACCCCGCGGAGACCACGGGTCTGGCGCACTACTTCGAACACCTGATGTTCAAAGGCACGCAGCAGTTCGGCACCTCGGACTACGCCGCGGAGAAACCGATGCTCGACGAGATCGAAAGTCTCTTCGAGGTTTACCGCAAGACCGCCGACGAGGCCGAGCGCGCGGCCATCTACCGCCGCATAGACTCGATCAGCTACGAAGCTTCGAAAATCGCCATTCCCAACGAGTACGACAAGCTGATGTCGGCCATCGGCGCCAACGGCACCAACGCCTTCACGTCGCAGGACATGACGGTCTACGTCGAGGACATTCCCTCGAACCAGATCGACAACTGGGCCAAAATCCAAGCCGACCGTTTCAAGAATCCCGTGATCCGCGGCTTCCATACCGAGCTTGAGACCATTTACGAGGAGAAGAACATGTCCCTGACGCAGGACAGCCGCAAAGTCTGGGAAGCGATGGACGCCGCGCTGTTCCCCAACCACCCCTACGGCACGCAGACCGTGCTGGGTACGCAGGAACATCTGAAAAATCCGTCGATCACCAACGTCCGAAACTACCACAAGACCTACTACGTGCCCAACAACATGGCCGTATGCGTTTCGGGCGATTTCGAACCCGACGAAATGGTCGCCACGATCGAGAAGTACTTCGGCGACATGCAGCCCAATCCCAACCTGCCCGAACTGCAGTTCGAACCCGAAAAGCCGATCACGACTCCCGTGGTGAAGGAGGTTTACGGACTCGAAGCGGCCAACGTCATGCTGGGCTGGCGTCTGCCGGGCGCGAACGACAAATCGACCGACATCAGCGACATCGTAGGTTCGATCCTCTACAACGGACAGGCCGGACTGATCGACCTCGACCTGAACCAGCAGCAGAAGGTGCTCTCGGCCTACGGCTATGCCTCGACGCAGCCCGATTACAGTTCGTTCCTCGTGGCCGGACGCCCCAAGACGGGGCAGTCGCTCGACGAAGTCCGCGACCTGCTTCTGGAGGAGGTGGCAAAACTGCGGGAGGGGGACTTCGATGAAAAACTGATTGAAGCGACCATCAACAACTACAAAATGCAGCTGATGCGCTCGTTCGAGGAGAACGACAGCCGCGCGATACTCTATGTCTATTCGTTCATCAGCGGCGCAGACTGGGCCGACGAGGTCGCACGGATCGACCGCATGTCGAAGATCACCAAGCAGGACGTCGTGGACTGGGCCAACAAATACCTCGGCCCCGAAAGTTACGCCATCATCTACAAGCGCGAGGGCAAAGACCCCAACGAACAGAAGATCGCAGCACCGAAGATCACCCCGATCGTGACCAACCGCGACTCGCAGAGCGAATTCCTCTCCGAGATACAGACCTCGCAGGTGCAGCCGATCGAACCCGTATTCGTCGATTACAAGAAAGACATGTCGCAGTTCGAGGCGCAGCCCGGCATCGACGTTCTCTACAAGAAGAACGAGACCAACGATATCTTCACGCTGATCTACGTCTTCAACACCGGTACGGAGAACGATCCGGCTTTGAATCTGGCATTCAACTACCTGAGCTATCTGGGGACCGACAAGATGACCGCCGAAGAGATCGCATCGGAGATGTACGACATCGCCTGCTCGTTCTACATGAACGCCGGGGCCAACCAGAGTTCGATCCAGATCACCGGACTGAGCGAAAACATGGGCAAAGCCATGGAGATCGTCGAAGGGCTGATCGCCGGCGCCAAACCCGACGAAGCGATTCTGGAGAATTGCAAGGCCGACATGCTCAAGAGCCGTGCGGATGCGAAGCTCAATCAGAGCCGCTGTTTCGGCGCGCTCCAGCGCTATCTGTTCTACGGCGGCGACTTCATCCGCCGCACGACCCTCACCGACCCGGCGCTGCAGGCGCTGACCTCGGAGCAGCTGCTCGCCAAAATCGGCGGTCTGATGGGCAAACAACACGAAGTGCTCTACTACGGCCCGCAGAAAGAGGCCGAAGTCAAGAGTGCGCTGGCGGAACACCACAAGGTCGCCGCCGACCTGCAGCCGCTGGAGAAGAAATTCAGCACCCTGCTGCCCACCGACGCGAACAAGGTCGTACTGGCTCAGTACGACGCCAAACAGCTCTACTACCTGCAGTTCTCGAACCGCGGCGAGAAATTCGACGTGGCGGCCGATCCCGAAATCACGCTCTACAACGAATATTTCGGCGGTGGCATGAACACCATCGTTTTCCAAGAGATGCGCGAGGCGCGCGGTCTGGCGTACACGGCATGGGCCACCCTCGCTACGCCGAGCAACGCCAACGGCGATTACAGCTACTACGCCTTCATCGCCACGCAGAACGACAAGATGCAGAAGGCCGTCGAAGCTTTCGACGACATCATCAACAACATGCCCGAATCGGAGAAGGCGTTCGGCATCGCCAAGGAGGCGCTCGTCTCCCGCCTGCGCACCGAGCGCACGGTCAAAGACGGCGTATTGTGGAGCTATCTCCGCGCCCGCGATCTGGGTCTCGACGCCCCCCGCGACAAGCAGATTTTCGAGAAAGTCCAGTCCATGACGCTCGACGACGTGAAAGCCGCCCAGCAGAAGTGGGTCAAAGGCCGCAAATATGTCTACGGCATTCTGGGCGACATTCAGGACCTCGATCTCAACTACCTGAAAACCCTCGGTCCCATTCAGACCGTATCGCAGGAGGAGATTTTCGGCTATTGACGCGCCGGAATCCGCAGAAACGAAGAACGCCGCAGGAAATCTCCTGCGGCGTTTCCGTTTTCAGTACGTCCGGAACGGCTAACGGCGGAAAACCTTGCCGCCCATGGCGCTCGCGGCGGCGTTTTTCACGCTCGTCTGATCAATCGTACCCTTCGTCACGAAGCGGGCGAGGGTCGGACGCGTCGTGATCGCCCCGTCCTCCGAAACGCCGTAGGCGCAAACGATATAAGCCGTCGCGGCCCAGAGGTCGGTCCACTTGTTGCTGTCCTCACCCTTCGAAAGCAGGCTGGAAAGCGTGATCTGCTGCGACTCGGCCCATATCTTGGTCCAGATCAGGTCGTCCACGGCAAACTGCAGGTCGGCGTCGAACTGCTCCTGCTGCGCGGCTCTGGTGACGCTGAAATAATAAGTGACGTTCCTGTTCGACGGCACGACGTTCACCGTTACGTCCTGACGCTCGACCGTGGTGGTGATTTCGAACGTACACTCCTCGGAAGGGGTGAATTTTCCGGTCTTGAAGGCGGCCTTCGACAACGGCGAGGTGGCATTGCCGTCGGTGCAGGAGAAGGCATAGACATAGTACTCCGTATCATCGACCAGTCCCATGCGCGTAGCGCCTGCCTCTTCGATATAGGCCGGAGCCGCGACGGTCTGCGTTTCGGTGAAAGTCAGATCGGCCCATGTCAGCGCGCCGCTCTCCAGTTCATCCCTGTAGGCCCTCTTGTAGATATCGATGCGCGACTTCATGAATGCGGCGTCATCGTCATAAGTGTCGAATTCCGACTTGCGGACGAAACCGTGGAGGTAACCCAGATCGTCCGACGGAACGCAGACGTACTTGGCGCCGTACCACGACACGTCTGAGACGTCGATGCGGTAAACGGTATTGATTACGACCGGTTCCTGCGTCTTGAAGGGAACAGTCATCACTTCGGTGTTCAAAGTAACGGGAACCGGGTATGAGGCAGAGGCATCGGGTGTAAATCCGAACAGCACGGCGCAAAATTCCGTACCGCCCTTCAGCACACCGGGGAAGGAGAAGTCCGTCTTGGCGCCTTTGAAAGCATACATGTCGAGAAAATTATAAGCGGCATAATAACCCAGCATCGAAAGATAACCGTTCAACGGGTCGTTGATCAGCTTGTCCAGCCCGCCGTTGTCGATATTCTCCTGCGTGGTATATCCCATATACCAATAGGCAGCGTCGTCTTTCGGGGTTATCGTCGCCTTGATATTCTTGTCGGTGATCTCCGTGATATTGACCGTGAAATCTTCACCCACGGTCTCGCCTCTGTAGTCGGCGTCGGCCACCACGTCCATCATCACGGCGTCGGCCTGACCGTTGGCGCTGAAGTAGGTGATGCCCACCGTACCCCGCAGATCGGCGCACTCCTTATGCGCTTCGGTCGGGGCCGTGACCGTCAGCTTGCCGTCGGCATAGGTCACCTTCCACTCGTCGGGCTTCGAAACAAGGGTTTTCGTCACCCCGGCGGACTCGACGTCCCAGACCTTGGTCTCACCGAAAACGAAAGTCGCGACTTCGGGGGCCTTGCGGATCAACATGTAGAAATTGCTGCGTACGGGCACCGTCACGATCGAACCGTCGCTCAGTTCGAAATAGACGTTGTTGTCGTCGTAATTGACGCTCTTGAACAGCGAACCGATGCTGCTGCCCTCGGTCACGGCGGAAACGGGATCGCCCGCGGCATCGAGAATCCGCTCGGAGGTCTTGCCGCCGTCGTAGCTGATCGTCCAGTAGCCCTCGTCATCGACCGACATCACGGGTTTGACGCTTTCGCCCGTCACGCGCAGTTTCGCGCCGCCGGCCATCAGCCACTCGGTTTTGCCGTCGGTCGTGATCGTCCAATAGTAGACCTCGTCCGTATCCTGCTTGACGCCGATAACGGGTGCGTCGGCTCCGGCAATGCCGTTCTTGATCTCGGCCGTCGTGTTGTCCGAAAAATAGATGACATAACCATCGGCGCTCTTTTCGACCTTGACGACGGTCACCGCATCGTCCACGATTTTCTGGAGGGCCGCAATCTCGGTGTTCATTTGGCCGATCTTGGTTTCGAGAGCCTCGATCCGGCTCTTCAGGTCGTTCACATTCTGCCACAGTTCCGAGTCGTCATAGTCGTCGCAACCCGTCAGCAGGGGGGGGGAAACAAGGAGCAGTGCGCCCATGCAGGCGGCCAGTCTCCGCATCGTAAAAAATCTCATAGCAATTTATTTAAGTTAAACAAAAGTAGGGTCGGATACATGACGGCGCAACACCAAGTCTCTGCCGACAATATTATATGATCATATACGGATAGAAACAGCTTGCAGAATCGGTAAACCCGTTCAAAGATAAGTATTTTCACGGCAAAAAGCAATCGATCGGAAAAACAGAGGAGACAATATTTAACAGCCGTCCGAAAAAACGGCCCGCAAACAGGAGTATCTGCGCACGGCTGACGGATGGAAGTCTGCGGATAATTCCGCCCCGGCAGACCGATAACGGCAGTGCGCAAGTCCCGCTTTCATTTCCGCACCCGGTCGAAAAAAATCCGAAAAAAAATTTAAAATTACGAATCGTAATTTTCAGGCCCCGGTTCGAAAAAACCCTGCAAATTCCATCCACAGGAAAAGAAAAAAATTATAAAACAAACCGAATATCACAGTTACAATCCGTTTTCGGACGACTTCCGCGGAGGGCGAACGGGTATTGGAATTTTCGGAGAAAACCAGTAAATTCGTTTCGCAATTTTTTTTATTCATCAAAAATCTTCAACTCTTTTATCCCACACGTTATGAAAAAATTATTACCGTATCTGCTGCTTTTCATTTTGGCAGGGGGGGGGATTTCCTGCTCCGACGATGATCCGACCGTTCCGGAACCGGAAGCCGTGATGCCGCCGGCCCCGGTTGCATCGGACATCACCTCCGACTCCTTTGCAATCTCATGGGAAGCGGTCGAAGGAGCCGTATCGTACACCTATACCCTGTTGCATAAGAATCCCCACGGCGCAATCACGGTGATCGTTCCCGAAACCAACACCAATGCGCTCTCGGCTGCTTTCACCGACCTGAAAGCATCGACAGCCTACACTTTCCGCATCAAGGCGCTGGGCGACGGCGAAAAAACGCTCGACTCGGAGTGGTGCGAATGCCCGGTAACGACCGACGAACCGGAATATCTCTCCGGTCCGTGGGTGACGTTCGAAGTCAACTACGAAGAACGCACCAGCTATTACTGCCGCATCACGGCTACGTTTACCCCCAACGACAAGACCGTCGCCTATTACGCCACGTGCGTATACGGCAGCTATTTCGACGACGACCCGGACGATCCCGATTTCGAGCCTAACACCGAAGAGGACATGATCGGGTATCTGAGTGCCCAAAAACCCATCTCCAACAACACGCTGACCGAATCGTCTTGGGGATACTCCACCGAGTACATCCTCGCCGTAGTCGGCGTCGATGCCGACGGCAATTTCGGCAAGCTCAACTGGGCTAAACTCAAGACTCCGGCACGTTCGTCGTCGGGCGATCAGGGGCAGAGCGAGGCCGCGCTGCGCATCCAGCACGTGGTGGTCAACTCCTCCGAACTCGAAGGCGCCCCCGAAAACTGCTTCGCAACGGTATACCGTTTCGAACCGACCGCCGGCGCCCGCGCATTCCGCTACGAGGACGGCTACTACAAGGGCGATTTCGCCAAAAAGGAGACATCCTACTGGCGCCAGTATTTCTCGTCGCTCGCCAATGCCTACGGCGAAGACTACGACGGCTACTACTCCGGCTGGAAAAGCAGCATGGATCTGGAAGTGAGCGCCGACGGATTCTATTACTACGACGTCACGTTCTGGGACGTTTCGATGGCAAACGAAACCTTCGAAGTGATCTACATGGCCTACGATGCCGACGGCGTTCCCGGCGTCCCGGCCTGCTACACGGTGACCCTGCCCGCGGAGATACCCGCCGTAACGCCCCAGCAGACACCTTCGGCATATAAGGCTGCGGTCGCAGCAGCCAACCGACTCGCACATCCGCAGGCCCTTCCCCGCCGCCGCTGATCTGCGGAACGGTTGAAAACGAAAAGAGGATACCCAACAAGGTATCCTCTTTTTCCATGCCGGATGCCGCCGGTCTCAATAGCGGTAATGCTCCGCCTTGTAGGGACCGTCGGGACTCACGCCGATATAATCCGCCTGTTTTTCGGTCAGGCGGGTCAGCTCCACGCCCAGATTGTCCAGATGCAGGCGCGCCACCTCTTCGTCGAGATGCTTGGGCAGGCGGTAAACGCCCACTTCGAGCTTCTCCTGCCAAAGTTCCATCTGCGCCAGACACTGGTTCGTGAAGGAGTTCGACATCACGAACGAGGGATGGCCCGTAGCGCAGCCGAGGTTCACGAGACGGCCTTCGGCCAGCACGAAAATCGAATGTCCGTCTGGGAATGCCCTGGAGGTGCGTGGTTTTGGCGCAGGAAAGAAAAAAACCTGGCTGACAGAGCGGACACGCCATAAAGGAGACCGTGAGATCACTATCTTTTTAGGTGTCTGCATTTTGGCGGCTGTGGTATGGAGGATTGTAGGATGTCTGTGATAACCGTTGAAAATTTGCGATACCGTTATCCCCACACGAAGGAACTGGCGTTGGATGGACTGGACTTTTCGGTGGAAAAGGGAGAGTTTATTGGCATCATCGGGGAAAACGGAGCTGGAAAGAGTACGTTAAGTCAGGCCATTATGGGGCTGGTGCCGCAGTTTTATAAAGGAGCTTACGGCGGAATGGTCACGGTAGATGGCATTGAGGCAGGCAAGACTCCGGTGGCACAGCTGTGCGGCCATGTGGGACTGGTATTCCAGAACCCCTTTAACCAGCTTTCCGGCGCAAAGGATAACGTATACGAGGAAGTGGCATTTGGCATGCAGAATCTGGGTGTGCCGGCAGAAGAAATGAAAAAACGGGTAGAGGAAGCCTTAAAGCTTCTGGATATCTGGCAGTACCGGGATCGCAATCCATTTGATCTGTCAGGCGGCCAGATGCAGCGCGTGGCTATTGCCAGTGTGCTGGTTATGCGGCCAGATGTGATGATCCTGGATGAGCCTACTTCTCAGCTGGATCCAGAGGGAAGTGACGAGGTATTTAGGGCAGTGGAAACCCTGACCGGCTCTGGTATCACCATTCTGATGATCGAGCAGAAGATTGAGAAGCTGGCGGCCTACTGTGATCGCATTCTGCTTCTGCACAAAGGAAAGCAGATTGCATTCGATACGCCGCAGAAGGTATTTTCTATGCCGGATTTAAACGATTATGGAATCCAGGCGCCGGCATTTACCCGCATTTGTAAAGCAGAACAGGTGACATTGGTAGATGGAACGTATCCGGTGACAGTAAAAGAGGCGGCTGAAGTGCTGAGAGAGAAGCGGCTAGGTGCACATGAGCATGCGAATGCGGAAGCAGGTGTGCAAAAAGCAGTGGGAGCGAGTGCGGCAGGCACCGGACAGGTACAGGCAAAGAATGCTGAAACAGGCGCAAGGTCCGGGCAGTCTGGGACTTGCAGGAAGGCTGAAAACGCTGCTTCTGTGGATGAGCAGTTCCGGATTGAAAAACTGGATTTCTCTTATCTGGCAGATATTCCGGTTTTAGAGGATCTGAACATGAAGCTGGATCAGCGTCCTACCGCCATCATCGGCCAGAATGGAGCAGGAAAGACCACGCTGGTCAAACTTTTAAAGGGTTTGTTAAAACCGGTTTCAGGTTCCATTTATTTCCACGGTGAGGACATTTCAGGCAAGACAGTGGCTATGCTGGCAGGAAGTGTAGGTTATGTATTCCAGAATCCGGATGACCAGATCTTCAAGTACAATGTTATGGATGAGGTCCTGTTCGGCCCGTTAAATATCGGCATGGATCCGGAACAGGCGAAGAAAGAGGCAGCCTGGGCGTTGGAACTGACAGGACTGTCTGGCAAGGAGAAAGAAAATCCCTACGATCTGGAACTTTATGAGCGGAAGATGACAGCCATTGCCTCAGTACTTGCTATGGACACCGATGTACTGATCCTGGATGAGCCGACAATTGCCCAGGACTGGAAAGGGCGGCAGATCATTGGCAGCATTATCCGCAGCCTTTCTGGGCGGGGCAAGCTGGTCATAGCTATTCTTCACGATATGGACTTTGTGGCAGAGAATTTTGAACGGGTTATCATCATGGCCCATGGTCAGGTGCTGGCAGATGGAACTGCAAAAGAAGTATTTGCCCAGGAAGAAGTGCTGAAGAAGGCACGCCTGCAGAAGCCATATGTGATGCAGCTTAGCGAGGCACTTGGATATGAGAAGAGCTATCTGACGGTGGAGGAACTTCTGAAAGATCGGATGTCTTTGTGTGCTGCAATTAAGCTTTGAAAAAATTCCATTACAAAAACTCCTGCCTAAAGCAGGGGTTTTTGTATTTGGACATAGAAAAACAGCGAATAAACAAAATGTTACTCACTGCAAAAGGAATCCTTAATTAAAAAGACAGGCCCGCAAGGGACCTGTCTTTTTTGACCGTAAATCTGCAGCCCGCTTTCAGGCGGTACTGCTTAAATGTGCAAATAGAACTTATTGATACTCGAAAACATTGATCCAGCTCTCTAACAGATCTTTCTCTTCCGGACGCTTATAAGCCAGCTGTGCGGCTGCTACGATTGGAAGCCAGCCCTGTACATAGCGTTTTTCTGTACCTGTTTTTTCACAGAACAGATCCATGTACAGCTCTGCTTTCTTTTTGTCCTTTAAGCTGAGCAGAAGGTAGGTTCTGGCTACATCGGCACTTGCATTACCCTGGGAAGCATGTACCCAGTCAATGACATAAAGCTTTCCATCGTCCCCAACAATGATGTTGGATGGATTGAAATCGCCGTGGCAGAGTTTGGTGTGTTTTGGCATTCCGTCCAGTCTGGTCAAAAGCTCATAGCGTGTGCTTTCATCCAGCTGTTCCACGGATTTTAAGGAACGGATGGTCTTTTCTTTCAGTTTGTTGAGCAGTGGGCAAGCCTGGCTGTGGATCAACAGCTGCAGATCTACCATCTGGGACATGTACTCGTCCAGCTTGTCCGGATTTTCATCCATCAGCTGTTCTAAGGTCTTACCTGGTACATATTCCTTGATAATAGACCATTTTCCATCAGTTACCGTTACCCCCAAAATCTTTGGAACATTGAGCGCTTCAATGGTCTCCACTCTTGCATTACATAATGCTTCGTTTAAAACCTCAGCTTTCGGAAATCCTTCGCAGAATTCCTTAATGGCAGTATCTCCGTCACGGTAGACGGTCTTTTTTGCACTACTGAAAATCATTTCTTTTGCCATAATCATACTCTCCTTCCACACATTATATACGGTACTGCTGCGGTGTGAACTGCCGCATCGATTATTATTTTACTACAGGAACTGTTAAAAGTACAGCAGAAATTGATAAAAAATTAACGAAATTTATTTTTTATCAGGAACTGGAAAAGTGGGTGGACGCGCCGGGGGGCGCGTCTCAGGTACACAAACTGTGAAAACCGGATCCGGATAAAATCTGGATCAAGGTTTATGGCGATCAGAACCGGAAGATCGCCGTTCCATATCCTCCTAACGGATAAGAAATAGAATATGGCTGTCCGTCACATTCACTCTTTACGGATGTATAAGTAGGGCACTGGCTTGGTTTATAAGCGCCGTGAACATTATCTAAAAGGAGTGACAGCTTGCAGCGTTTCGGTACACCTACACGGTAATCCGGGCGGTCCACAGGTGTGAAGTTTACTACAAACAGCAGGTTTTTCTTTCCTGTCTCATCCTTGCGGATAAAGCTGAAAATGCTGCGGTCCCCGTCATTTGCATTGATCCACTGGAAGCCGTTCCAGTCGTTGTCAAGCTGGTACAGACAAGGATATTTCTTATAAATATGAAGAAGATCACGGACATATTCCTGAAGCTTTTTATGGCTTTCTTCTTCAGCTAAATACCAGTCAAGGCTGACTTTTTCATCCCATTCATGCCACTGGCCGAAATCCTGTCCCATAAATAAAAGCTTCTTTCCAGGATGACCTAACATAAAGGTATAACCGGCCTTTAAGTTGGAAAACTTGTCCTCTCCAAGCCCAGGCATCTTATTGATCATGGAACACTTCAGATGTACTACTTCATCATGGGAGAGTACTAAAATATAATTTTCACTGGTAAAATAGGTCAGGCTGAAAGTCATGCGGTTGTGGTTGTATTTGCGGAAATACGGGTCCAATTTCATATATTCCAGGAAATCATGCATCCAGCCCATGTTCCATTTAAAGGTAAAGCCAAGTCCGTCATTTTCCGGGTGGTCGGTGACTTTCGGCCATGCAGTAGACTCTTCTGCGATCATGGCAACACCGTGGTTGCGGCCCTGGACAACGGTATTTAAGTGTTTGAAGAATTCAATGGCTTCTAAGTTCTGGTTTCCGCCGTTTTTATTTGGCACCCACTGGCCCGGTTCACGGCCGTAGTCCAGATACAGCATAGAAGCAACGGCGTCTACACGCAGGCCGTCTACATGGTATTCTTCTACCCAGTAGAGAGCGTTGCTGATGAGGAAGTCTTTTACTTCATTTTTGCCGTAATCAAAGACTTTTGTGCCCCAGTCCGGGTGCTCGCCCTTGCGTGGATCTTCGTATTCAAAAAGAGGATGTCCGTCAAAATCAGCCAGTCCATGGGCATCTTTCGGGAAATGGGCCGGAACCCAGTCAAGGATAACGCCGATGCCATTTTTATGTAAATAATTTACAAAATACATGAAGTCTTTGGGGCTTCCGTAACGGGATGTAGGGGCAAAATAACCGGTAACCTGATATCCCCAGGAACCGTCATATGGATGCTCCGCAATACCCATAAGTTCTACATGGGTATAGCCCATTTCTTTTACATAGGCAGCCAGCTCATGAGCCGCTTCCACATAGGTATAATATCCGTCTTTTTCTTCCCGGTCTTTCTTCTTCCAGGAACCTAAGTGGACCTCATAAATGCTGATGGGCTGCTTGGTCATATCTGCCTGGGAACGCTTTGAGATCCAGTCACTGTCATTCCAGGAAAATCCACTGATATCTGCGGTAACGGAAGCAGTACCCGGACGGTATTCTGCGCTGAAGGCAAATGGATCAGCTTTGTAAAGGATCTTTCCTGTATCGGTGGTAATGGCGAATTTATAAAGCTCTCCTACCTGCATACCTGCATTAAAATACTCCCAGATACCGGATTGTCCTACTTTGGTCATAGGATTGGCTTCCGGGTTCCAGCCGTTGAAATCGCCTACCAGGTGGACTGCCTGTGCATGTGGTGCCCATACGCCAAAATAAATGCCCTTTTTGCCTTTATAGGTCATAGGATGAGCGCCCAGCTTTTTATAGATCTCGTAGTGAGTACCTGCGCCGAATAAATAGCAGTCCAGGTCGGAGATCAGGCCGGTGTTGGCGGAAGCTTTTTTAGAAGGGGTGCTTTTTGCTGCAGTTTTTGTTCCAGCGCTTCTTCTGGTGGTTTTATGAGCTGCGGTAGTTGTATTTTTCTTTGTCTGGCCTGCCTGCTTTCTCATTGTCATATTAATTTTCCCCCTTAATTTTAAGGACAGCACCCCAGTTGCCCTTTAATTTAATTTCCAGTCTGCCGTTTTGTACAGGCAGAACGTTATTTTCACAGGTTTCATTATCGCTGTTTAAAAGATCCACTGCTGTCTGTGCCTGGATCGGAACCGGGATGTTTAATGTGGCTTCATTGTCATCATTATTTAAAGCAGTGATGATCAGGCTGTTATTTCCCCATCTTGCGTAGGCATACTGCCTGTTGGTAAGAAGCAGTTCCTGGTATTTTCCTGTGACATATCCATAGTTTTTTCGCTTATGCGGAAGCATACAGTTTGTGCAGTCTTTAATTCCCTTTTCCGTATACCGGAAATTCCCACCGCATTTCTCACCCAGGGCATATAGCGGGCAATAACAGAACAAACAGTTAAAATCATCCGGATCTGCATTCTTATGACACGGAAAAAATTCACATTTCTTATGGCTGAAATAAGAATATTCTTTCCCTTCCCAATAAGGTTTCTCCATTGCTACCTCTCCTCTCCTGTTGCAAGTTTTTATCTTTCCAGAATAATTCCGTTTTCTCAGTCTCCATCAATCCCACCCATCAGAGGACAGAGGACGAAATAAAAAAATACTCTAATAAATTATCAATTTCTC
>OGYJ01002154.1_pt1 | contig 13917 bp, 10 predicted proteins | sample 1576531 | NCBI WGS metagenome assembly OGYJ01 (sample SAMEA3541574, study PRJEB24748) | human gut metagenome | biome: human gut; feature: human-associated habitat; material: faeces | place: China | collected 2012 | reverse complement strand
TGTGCTGAAGAAGGTCTGATGCCGCAGGCGGCCCCGGCCTTTTCGCAAAAACAAAAAGAAGCTGACCAGTCCGGTCAGCTTCTTTTTATGTTGGGTTCACTGGCCCACTGCGGGCACGCAGTCGTCCAGCACGGTCTGCAGGGCCTGCCAGTTCTTCAGGGTGCAGCCGGGCAGGGTGTCCGGGTCAAGGCCGGCATCCTCAATGCGGCCAGCCATGCTGTCCTTGTCGCTCAAAAGGCTCAGCGCGTCCGGCTCGATCATCGTCCAGGCCTCGGCAAAGCTTTCCTGCTCATCAGCGTCCAGCGTGTCGTACCAGCTGTAGAAAGCTTCCTGCACGGCTTCCGGGGTGCGGGAGGCAAGGCGGGCGTTTTCTGCCCACTGCAGCAGGGATGCCGCTGCGATCACCGATTTGAGCGAGCAGCCGGAAACACCCGGCCCCCAGCCCAGACAAGGCTCAAAGGCGGCAGCGGTGCCGGTGATGGAGAAGATGGAGTTCTCGTCAAAATCGCCGGGGTTCAGGCCGGAGGTGTCGGCCCGGGTGGTGGAATCGGGCAGGTCTTCGCCGGAAGCAGCGGAGCTTGCAGAACTGCTGGCAGAGCTTGGCGCTTCGGAACTGCTGGCGGTTGAGCCGCCGCAGCCTGCCAGAATGCTGCAGGCCAGCGCTGCGCAGAGCAGCAGCGAGAGGATGCGGGTATATCTCAATTTCATAGTAGTGTCCTCCTTGAGCGGTGCCGCAGCCGGGCCGCAGCACTTCAAAACGATACACCCTAAGTATACGTTCTGCCGCGGCGGTTGTCAATCGGACAGCGCAGGACGAATTTCAAGCGGGAAATATGCACTCTGCACAAAGAAGGGATGCATTTTTGGGAACTTTGCATTCTTGACATTTTTTGCAAAAATCGGTTGACTACAAGTATAGTGTCTGCCCACGTTAGCCGGAAAGGAGGGAAACGCCCATGAAGCACCGCATCACAGCCGCATTGGAGCGGTTCTCCCGCGCAATGCTGGCACCGCTGAGCTATCTTTCGGCGGCGGGCCTGCTGCTGGTGGTGGGCGCACTGCTCACCAGTGCGCCGCTGGCCGGGGTGCTGCCCTTTTTGCGGTGGGAGCCGGTGCAGCTGGCGGGCAGGATCATTTACAAATGCCTCACGGCGGTCATTTCAAATCTGAGCGTACTGTTCTGCACCGGTCTTGCGGCGGCGCTGGCAAAGCGGGAAAAGCATCAGGCGGCGTTCATCGCCCTGATGAGCTATCTTGTCTACCTGACAGCGGGCAATGTAACGCTGACCGAGTTGGGCCTGCTGGCGCAGCCGGATGCGCTTACCGGCCTGTACAGCGCAGGCCAGACCATGGTGCTGGGCATCCAGACTGTGAACACCGGCGTGTTCGGCGGCATTCTGCTGGGCCTGCTCACCGCCTTTGTATATGACCGCACCTGCGAAAAAGCCCACCGCGGCATTCTGGGCGGTGTGTTCTCCGGTGTGCGGTGGTCCTTTGCCTGCATGGCGGCACTGGCGGCGGTGCTGGGCTTTGGGGCCTGCTTTGTCTGGCCGCCTATCCAGAAGGCCATTGCGGCCGTCACCGGCTTCATTGCCGCTTCCGGCAATATCGGGTTGTTTTTGTACGGCTTTCTGGAACGGCTGCTCATCCCTACAGGGCTGCATCATCTGGTGTATATGCCGTTCCAGTTCTCGCAGCTGGGCGGTCAGCTCACGGTGGGCAGCATCACCTATACCGGTGCCTATGTGGTCACGATGACCGAATATAACCTCGGCCTGCCGTTTTCGGATGGCATCGTGTGGATGTACACCGGCTTTACCAAGACCTTCGGCTACTTTGGCATTACGGCGGCATTCATCTTCTGTGCCCGGCGGGGCAGCCGCAAAAAGACTGCCCTTCAGCTGCTGCCGCTGGCCTTTACGGCATCGCTGGCTTCCATTACGGAGCCGCTGGATTTTCTGTTCTGCTTCTCGGCACCGGTTTTGTGGCTGGCGCACGCAGCCATCTCCGGCAGCTTCATCGTGCTGCTGCACCTGTGCGGAGTCACGGCGTTTACCTCGAACCTTCTGGGGTCGCTTGTGATGAACCTTTCCGCTGGTGCGGCCCGCACGAACTACCCGGTGCTGTACCTGCTGGGCCTTGCCCAGATCGCGGTGTATTTTGTGGTGTTCACAGTGCTCATCAAGGCGCTGGACCTGCCCACACCGGGCCGCCGCCCGGAAGAGCCGTCCCGGCCGGAAAAGGCCCTGCCGCTGGACGAGCAGGGAGTAGAAAAGCTCATTGCAGCCTTTGGCGGGCGGGAGAACATCCGCACGGTGGACAACTGCTTTACCCGCCTGCGTGTCACGGTGAACGACCCGGCCTTCGTCAAGGAGCAGGCCCTGAAAGCCCTGCCCTGCAGCGGTGTGGTGCAAAGCGGCTGCGATGTGCAGATCGTGTACGGCATCCGCGCGCCGGAGGTGCGGCAGGCGGTGGAGCGGCGGCTGGACAGGGCACTTCTCTAGGCAGGACGGCGGAGAAAGCTCCACGATGGCCTGCCAGTACAGAGAAAGCTTACAAATTGCGAAAGGAAATTTTCAATGCAGGAAAAACCGTTTCTAAACCAGAAAAAAACACCTGAGGTGGTTGGCCGCTTTGCCCCCAGCCCCAGCGGGCGGCTGCATCTGGGCAATCTGGCCTGCAGCCTGCTGGCGTGGCTCAGCGCAAAAAGTCAGGGCGGGCGCATCGTGCTGCGCATCGAGGATCTGGACGCCGAGCGCTGCCCGCGCATTTACGCGGACCTGCTGGAGCAGGACCTTGCATGGCTGGGTCTTGTGTGGGACGAGGGCGGCAGCACCGGCGGCCCCCACGGGCCTTACTACCAGAGCGAATGCGCGGACATTTACACCGGGCAGTACAAAAAGCTGGAAGCGCAGGGCCTTGTGTACCCCTGCTTCTGTTCCCGCGCCCAGCTGCACGCGGCCAGTGCGCCCCACACCTCGGACGGCAACGTCATCTATCCCGGCACCTGCCGGGACCTGACCGCCGCCCAGATCGCCGAAAAGCGCAAAAAGAAGGCCCCGGCCTACCGGGTGCGGGTGCCGGACGAGGAGATCACCTTTTTGGACGGCTGCATGGGCCCCCACACGGAGAACTTGCTGCGGGACTGCGGCGACTTTTACCTGCGCCGGGCGGACGGCGTGTTCGCCTATCAGCTGGCCGTGGTGGTGGACGATGCCCGCATGGGGGTCACCGAGGTGGTGCGCGGGTCGGACCTGCTGTCCTCCACGGCGCGGCAGCTGTACCTGTACCGTCTGCTGGGCCTGCAGGCTCCAACCTTTGCCCACTGCCCGCTGCTGCTGGCCCCGGACGGGCGGCGGCTGTCCAAGCGGGACGGGGACCAGAGCCTGGAGAACCTGCGGGAAAAATACACCGCGCAGGAGATCGTGGGCAAGCTGGCCTATGCCTACGGCCTGCAGCCGGAACCGGCGCCCTGCACGCCGGAAAGCCTCATCCCAGGTTTTTCCTGGGCAAAGGTGCCCAAGCAGGACGTCTGCCTACCGGAGGGGCTGTTCTGAATCAAACTACAACAAAGGGCGGAAGCGCACGTTTTCGGTGCGCTTCCGCCCTTTTGCTTTGTGGGTCACTGCCCGGCGGTTTCCGGGCGGGGCATTCTGAAGGGATTCATTTAAGCGTGCCAGATCTGCGGCTGTTCGCTGCGCTCAGCGGCGCGGTTGAACAGGGCATCCAGCACCAGTGCCAGCAGGGCGCCCAGCACCACGTCGATGCAGCTGTGCTGCTTGAGCAGCATGGTGGAACACACGATGGAGAAGCACAGCACATCGGCAGCCGGACGCATCCAGCGGCGGCGGGGCTCCTCAAACAGGCGGCAGCGGTGGTAGGCCAGCATCAGGGTCACCGAGTTGAACACATGGATGGACGGGCACACGTTGGTGGGGGTGTCAGTGCGGTACAGCATCCGAACGGCACGGGCAAAAAGATCGGTGCCCGGCACAGAGTAGGGGCGCAGGTCCAGCCCGGTGGGCAGGATCACATAGCAGGCCAGTGCGATGGTCATACCGCCGAACAGCGGCAGGCACAGCCGCCAGAAGTCCTCCCGCGGGGCCTTCCACAGCAGGTAGAACAGGGTGAAGGGGATCCATGCGAACCATGCAAAGTAGGGCAGGATGGCGTATTTGCAGAAGGGGATCAGATTGTCCAGCCGGCAGTGCACCAGCAGGACACGGGGCATGGAGATCTGCGTCTCCAGAAAGTTGAAAGCGGAAAGATACAGCAGAAAATACAGCGCCATGAACCCGATGGGGTGGCGCGCAAACCAGTTGCGTTTCATGGGAAAAAGCCTCCTTTTTGCGACAGGGCAAACTCTTAGCATTCAAAGATTATACGCCCACGTTGTTGCGAAAACAAGAAGGAAAGGTGACAACTTTGTCAAAAAACGAACGATTTATTTGTAGAATCTGCGTAAAATTGGCACCCAAAAGAACCTTCTGACTACAATACGATCCAGCGCGGCGTTTTCCTGCACAGGGCAAAAAAGAAAAACCGCCCGCACCCCGCAAAGGGTGCAGACGGCTTGGAAAACACAGGGGGTCAGATGACGCTCTGTTCCATCCACCGGCCCCGTGCAAAGCGCACGAAGAAGCACAGCGAGCGGAACACCCAGTCCAGGAACATGCCCATCCAGATGGAGAGCAGGCGGCCGTGGAAGCCCAGCACCATCACATAGCAGAAACCCACCCGGAACACCCACATGGAAAGGATGCTCACGGCCATGGTAAACCGGGCGTCGCCGGCGGCGCGCAGGATGTTGGGCAGGGTGAAGCTGGACGGCCAGAAGAACAGGGACACAAAGTTGAACCACACCATCACCTGCAGGGCCATGGTCTGTGCCTCCGGCGAGAGGTTGAACAGGGAAATGGCGAACCGATTGGCAAACAGGAAGGCAGAAAGGTTCATGACCCAGGCACCGCAGTAGGCGGTGAGCAGCAGGCGGCGGGAGTAGTACACGGCCTGCTCCTTCTCCCCGGCGCCAAGGCACTGGCCCACCACGGTCAGGGCGGCCATGCCCACGGCGTTGGCCGGGATGTTCAAAAAGGTGGTGGTGGTGTTGGCCACGGCGTTGGCCGCAATGGCGGCCGTGCCCAGCGTAGAGGTCAGGCTGGACACCGACAGCTTGCCGATCTGGAACATGCCGTTCTCGATGCCGGCGGGGATGCCCACCCGCAGGATGCGGCGGATGAGGCCGCCGTCCGGTGCAAGGGCCCGCAGGCCGTCCACCCGCAGGGGGCAGGCGGGCTTCTGCAGCAGGTACAGCACCACCACGCAGGCCACGGCACGGGACACCAGACTGGCCAGCGCCGCGCCCATGACCCCCATGCCGAAGCCGAAGATCAGCACCGCGTTGCCGCCGATGTTGATCACGTTCATCACCAGGCTGGACAGCATGCTGATCTTGCTGTTGCCCTGCGCCCGGAACAGCGCCGCACCGGCGTTGTACAGGCCGATGAAGGGGTAGCTCAGCGCCGAGAGCAGAAAGTAAGTCTCAGCGTAGCGCATCACGTCGGCGTCAATGGAGCCGAAGATGCCCCGCAGGATGGCGTGGCGGCCCACTACGACCACGGCGGCCACCACCAGGCTGAAGCTGGCCAGCACAAACAGGATCTGTGCAGCGGCGGCCTTGGCGTTTTTGGGCTCCCGGTGGCCGATGTACTGACTGGTGACCACGGCACCGCCGGTGGCAAGGGCGCTCATCACCTGGATCATCAGGGTGTTGAAGCTGTCTACCAGGCTCACGCCGGACACGGCGGCCTCGCCCACCGAGGACACCATCAGGGTGTCGGCCAGGCCGATGGTCACGCTCAGGGCCTGCTCGGCGATGAGCGGCAGCAGCAGGGCCACCAGCGCCTGCCGGGTAAAAAGCGGGTTGGTTGGTTTTTGGGTGCTTGTCATGACTTCCTCCGGGTTTTGTGCACAGGTTCGTAAGCGATACCCCTATCATACCGCGCCGGTGTCGGAAATACAAGGGGTTGTATACAAGAAATCCGGAGCAGGCCTGCAGGATCAGGTGAATTCCCGGCTGGGTGTCAGGTCTTTGCCGTAATACACGGCGTAGTCGTAGGGGATGGGCGGCTCGTAGGCGGTCTTGTCCGGGTACTTTGCCAGCATATCGGCCTGCAGGTTTGCGGGGCTGAAAGGCCGCCCGGCGCTCAGGGTGTCGGCGCACACACTGTTCCACACCGCCTCGGAGAAGGCCGAGCAGTTGTAGTAAGCGGACCAGTGATCCGCACGGCTCAGGCCCCGGTTCAGCACCGCCAGCTGGTCGGCATCCAGCGAGGTCTGCATGGCGTAAAGGTGGTAATAATAATCGGGAATGTAATACATATAATAGCTTTCCAGCTCATACCAGATGCCGGAATGCTCATTGCGGTTGCCGCGGGTGCCGATGGTCAGGGACTTGCCCGGGGCAATGAGCAGCCCGCCCACAGCGATATCGCTGTCCGAGACATTGGTCACCGACACAAAAGCATGGCCGCTGGCGTTGATGGAGGCATCGCCCTTGTCATCCGACATGGTGTAGATACGCAGCACGGCCACGGAACCCTCTGCCGGGGCAGCACCGTAGATGTCGGCCGGGGACTTGCGGCTGGCCTGCTCAAAGACATAAGGCCCGCCAAAGTTGGTGGTAAAGCCTTTTACGTCCCGCAGAAAGGCATCCCGGCCGGTCAGGTCGGTGACCGTTTTGTCCTCTTTCGCGGCGGGCTGGGCGGGCTTTGCCTCCTGTGCAAAGGCCGGCAGGCAGAGGCAGAGGGTCAGGGCCAGCACGGCAAACAGAGTGCGGAGCGTTTTTTTCATGGGAACGTCCTCCATTATTCGATGAAATGTTGTAAAATTTTGGGGAATGCTGCTGTGTAACAGCATACGGTTTTTGCCGCAGCTTGTCAAGATGCACCGCAAACGCCGCAAAAAAGAATGAAGCTGGGTGCGTTTGCTCTACTTTACCCCCGCAGATAATTGTGTTAAAATAAATCCACAGCCTGTGTGTTCGTGCAGGGAGCACACGGCCGTACAACATGATAAGAAGCAGACCCGAAAAAAGGGGGAAAATTATGCCCAAAACAGCCCATAAAGTCGTGGTCATCGGGCACCGCAACCCGGACACCGACTCCATCTGCTCGGCCATTGCCTATGCAGAGCTGAAAAACAAGACCAGCGATCTTGTCTGCGAGGCCCGCCGCGCCGGCAAGATGAACCAGGAGACCGAATTCGTGCTCAAAAAGTTCGGGGTCAAGCCGCCGCGCATGTGCACCGACGTGAACCCCAAGATCCGCGATGTGGATTACCGCGATATGCCCGGCATCCCCGGCACCACCAGCCTGCGCAAAGCATGGGAGATCATGCGCGACAAGCAGATCGACACCCTGCCGGTCACCAGCCCGGACAACGAGCTGGAGGGCGTGATCACGGTCAAGGACATCGCCACCGCCAACATGGACGTGTTCGACACCGGCATCCTGGCCAAGAGCCAGACCACCTACCGCAATATTCTGGAAACGCTGGGCGGCACCATGGTGGTGGGCCGCGAGGACGACGTGTGCACCACCGGCCACATCCGCATCGGCACCGCCACGCCCGAAATGCTGGAAAATACCGTGGAAAAAGGCGACATCGTCATCCTGACCAACCGCTACGAAAGCCAGCTGTGCGCCATTGAAAAAGAAGCGTCGCTGCTCATCATCTGCAACGGCTCCAAGGTGGGCCACACCATCCAGCGCATTGCCGAGGAAATGGGCGTGGCCATCATGTCGGCCCCGGTGGACACCTACGCCGCCGGTAAGCTGATCAGCCAGTGCGCTCCCATCTCCTACTATATGACCCGCAGCGACATCATGAAGTTCACCCTCGTCACCCCGGTGGCAGACGTCACCCGCGTGATGGCCAAGGTACGCCACCGCTATTTCCCCATCTTGGACGAGGACGGCAAATACTGCGTGACGAGTTCTCCGTCCATGGATATTTCCAAGGCTTCCAACTTCGAACGCTATATCTACGACATCACTGGCAGAAATCCTGAGCGTGTGGTAGAGCTCTGGACCGAGCTGGCTCAGAAGAAGGAATTCCTTCTCAATGCAGAAGAATGGGCAGCTGTGAAGGCAAGCGGCTTTACCGCTTCCAGAAGCACCCACGCCGACCGTTTGGCCTGCATCAAGCGCGTTTGGGATCAGTACGGCTTCCTTGTGGATCCGCACACAGCGGACGGCATCAATGCGGCAATGAAAGAACGAATCCCGGGTGTAAAGACCATTTGTTTGGAAACCGCATTACCTGCTAAATTTGCAGCTACGATTAAAGAAGCCGTCGGCTTTGAACCTCCGGTTCCGGCCGGCTACGAAGATCTGCTCGAAAAACCGCAGAAAGTGCTGGAAATGCCTGCGGATGCGCAGTTGGTTAAAAATTTCCTCGCCGAGCATGACGTCGGGAAATAAGTTTTAATTTGAAGAGGCTTGCTTAACCGCAGGCCTTTTTGTTTTTATGAAGATTGTTAATTTTGTTGGATACTCCGGCAGCGGCAAAACTACCCTGATCGAAAAAATCATCGCGCTGCTCGCTGAGCGCGGCCTCAAAGTCTCGGCCGTTAAAAACGCCCATCACAATGTCGATATCGATAAGCCCGGGAAGGATTCTTATCGTTTTCGTGAAGCAGGTGCGACGCAGGTTATTGTGCATACCGACGAACGCTGGGCCATGCTCACCGAGACGCCGAAAGAAAAGCCCACGCTGTCGGATTTAATTCGTCATTTAGATCCTGCGGACATCGTGATTGTCGAAGGCTTTAAGACCGAAGAGCAGGAAGCGCTTCGTCTGGAGGTTTGGCGCAAGCTCGAACGGCATGAAACACCGATTTGCGCACACGACAAGCGCATCGCTGCGGTCGTGACCGATACGACACACCCGGCATTTGGAAATCTGCCGATTTTTGATATAAATGATGCCGAAACCATTACTCGCTTCATAGTTCGAGAGCTTGGTCTCGAAGACGGAGAAACACGGAAATGCTGACAGTTGAACAAGCAAAAGCAAAGATTTTGGAAGGTGCGGAGGCGGTTGCCGAAGTAGAAGATATGGTGACCCTTTATTCGGCAGGCAAGATCCTCGCCCAAGACATCGTCTCCGAAATTAAAGTCCCTCCTCTGGATAATTCTCAGATGGACGGATATGCCGTTCGCTGCGCCGATTTTGCAGGCGGTCGCCGCAATTTCCCGGTTTCTCAGCGAATTTTTGCCGGCCACGTCGGTACTGAACTTGAACCCGACACTGTCGCCCGCATCTTCACCGGCGCCCCCATCCCTCCGGGAGCCGATGCGGTTATACCTCAGGAAGAAGCTTCCGAGATGGAAGACGGCAGCGTTGAATTCCATTGTGATCCTAAAGCCGGTGCCTGGATTCGAAGAGCAGGCTGCGATATTGATGTCGGCCAGACTGTATTGAAGAAGGGCGACCGCTTAACGCCTCCGGCGCTCGGCGTTGCCGCGAGCATCGGCGTTTCCACAGTTAAGGTTTATCGTCCGATTCGTGTTTCGCTTTTCTTCACCGGTGATGAACTCGCGATGCCGGGAGAAAAGCTTGTCGAGGGCGGCATCTACAACTCCAACCGCTTTGTCCTGCGCGGACTGCTCCATCAGCTGGGCTGCGATGTGGTGGATTACGGCAATATTCCTGATACGTTTGAAGCAACTCTGGAAGCTTTCCGTAAAGCCTCACGCAAGTCTGATTTCATTCTGACCAGCGGCGGCATGAGCGTAGGCGAAGCCGACTTTATTCGCCGAGCCGTTGAAGAGCTCGGTAAGATGCAGATGTGGCGCATCGCCATGAAGCCGGGCAAACCGGTCGCCAAAGGTGAAGTTCGCGGCGTTCCGTTTATCGGCCTTCCCGGCAATCCCGTCTCCGGCTTTGTGACCTTCCTGCTGTTTGCTCAGCCGCTGATTCTTAAACTTTCCGGTCGCGGCCAGATTGATGTGAAGGGTTATATCCTTCCGCTGGCCTTTGATTACAAGTGCGGATCCCGCCGCGAATTCATCCGTGTCCGCCGCAACGGCGCCGGAGAGCTGGAAAACTACCGAACTCAAAACTCGGCAGTGCTCAGCTCCTGCACCTGGGCAGATGGCTTAGCCGACATTCCGGCTGAAGCTGACTTGAAGAAGGGCGATTTGGTGACCTACATCCCATTCACAGAATTCAACTTATAAGAGGCGTCAATGAAGATTGCAGTTCAAACAGAAGACTTTGATGTTCAGGCTGAAGTAGCGGCACTGCATGCGTCTCCCAAAGTCGGCGCCGTCGTGATGTTTTTAGGCACGGTTCGCGACCTTAACGAAGGTGACGAGGTCGCTTCCATGACGTTGGAGCACTATCCCGGCATGACCGAAAAAGCCCTTACGGCCATTGTGGAAGAGGCAAAGAAGCGCTGGGACATTATGGATGCGACCGTGATTCATCGTGTCGGCGAATTATTCGCCACGGATCAGATCGTTTTTGTCGGCGTTTCCGGCGCCCATCGCGGGGAAGCATTTAAAGCCTGCGAGTTCATTATTGACTACTTAAAGACCGAAGCCCCGTTCTGGAAGAAGGAAAAGGTGGGCGAGGGCACCCGTTGGGTACAGGCCAAAGAGACCGACGAAGCTGCAAAATCCAGGTGGACCAAATAAGCTCAAAATAAGAGAAAAACGCACGTCCGTCTCCGCGGACTCTTCAGAATAGACGCATAGGGGAACAGGAGTTGATTCCGAATGTTTCCTTAACAAAAGGAGATTCAAACTCTTATGCGTCAAGATCAATTTACAACTCGGTTCCAAGAGTTGCTCGGAGAAGCACAATCGATGGCTGTTGAGCGTTCCCAGCAGTACATCGATCCGCTTCACTTGCTGCTTGCGGTATTAAAGGACACCGAGGGCACCGGAAGGACGCTCTTAGAGCGCTCCGGCGTGAGAGTCAGAGAACTCGAACGTAAGGTGAAGGAAGCGATCGGCAAACTGCCGGAAGTTTCCGGAGCTACCGACAATGTCCAAATCAGCCGTGAGTTGATGGCAATCCTTAATTCGATGGAAAGGGAGGCCGAAAGACTCGGCGATAAATTCATTTCCACCGATCTCTTCCTTTTAGCCTTATGCGACAGCAAGTGTGACGCCGCACACCTTGCGCAAGAGGAAGGCCTCAATAAACTGAGCCTAGAAAATGCAATTTTATCCGTGCGCGGAGGTGAAAAAGTGGACAATCCCGAAGCTGAGAACAATCGTGAAGCCCTAAAGAAATACACGGTTGACCTAACCGAAAAGGCCAGAGAAGGTAAGCTCGATCCTGTGATCGGGCGAGATGATGAGATTCGTCGTGCGATGCAGATTCTGCAGCGCAGAAGTAAGAACAATCCGGTTCTTATCGGCGAACCCGGTGTTGGTAAGACCGCTGTGGTTGAAGGCTTAGCACAGCGTATTGTGAACGGCGAAGTGCCTGACACGCTGCGCAACAAACGCGTCTTGAGCCTCGATATGGCCGGACTTGTCGCCGGTGCGAAATACCGCGGCGAATTCGAAGAACGTCTGAAAGCACTGCTGAAAGAAGTGGTTGCCGAAGAAGGCCGTATCATTCTGTTTATCGATGAAATCCATACAGTGGTAGGTGCCGGTAAGACAGAAGGTGCAATGGATGCCGGCAACATGCTCAAACCTGCACTTTCCCGCGGTGAACTGCATGTGATCGGTGCGACGACCTTGGACGAGTACAGAAAGTACATCGAAAAAGATCCCGCTCTGGAACGTCGTTTCCAGAAAGTGATCGTCAACGAACCGAGCGTCGAAGACACGATTGCTATTCTGCGCGGTCTGCAGGAAAAGTACGAAGTTCATCATGGTGTCGAAATTACCGACCCGGCGATTGTGGCTGCTGCTGAACTTTCCGCCCGCTACATTACCGATCGTTTCCTTCCGGACAAGGCTATTGACCTGATTGATGAAGCGGCAGCGCGCATCAAGATGGAAATTGACTCCAAGCCTGAAGAACTCGATAAGCTGGACCGTCGCCTGATTCAATTGAAGATTGAACGTGAAGCCGTTAAGAAAGAAAAAGACGAAGCCAGCAAGAAACGCTTGAGCGGTTTGGAAGAAGAAATCGCTAAGTTAAGCCGCGAGTATTCCGATTTGGAAGAAATCTGGAAGAAAGAAAAGAACGCCGCGTTAGGATCTAAAGAAGTCCGTGACGAAATCGACAAGCTCAAGACCAAGATGGAAGAGCTTCGTCGTTCCGGCAAGTATGAAGAACTCGCTGCGATCCAGTACGGCAAACTTCCCGAACTTGAAAAACAGCTGGTGAAGGAAGAAAAAGAAGAAACCAAGCTCTACGATGAAAAACCGAAGCTCCTGCGTACGCAGGTAGGCGCTGAAGAAATCGCTGAAGTGGTTTCCCGCGCAACCGGTATTCCGGTCTCCAAGATGATGGAAGGCGAACGCCAGAAACTTTTGGATATGGCCAAGTACATCGGCAAGCGCGTTGTCGGACAGAAAGAAGCGGTTGATAAAGTCGTTGACGCCATCCTTCGTTCTCGTGCCGGCCTGTCCGACCCGAACCGTCCTTATGGTTCCTTCCTCTTCCTCGGTCCGACAGGCGTCGGTAAGACGGAGCTCACCAAGGCTTTGGCCGAATTCCTGTTCGACACTGAGGACGCCATGATCCGTATCGATATGAGCGAATTCATGGAGAAACACTCCGTGGCTCGTTTGATCGGAGCGCCTCCGGGATATGTCGGCTATGAAGAAGGCGGCTACTTAACAGAAGCCGTACGCCGTAAACCTTACAGCGTGATTCTTCTCGACGAAGTTGAAAAAGCTCACCCGGATGTCTTCAACATCCTGCTTCAGGCATTGGACGACGGCCGTATGACCGACGGTCAGGGACGCACGGTTGACTTCAAGAACACCGTCATCATTATGACTTCCAACCTCGGTTCTCAGGAAATTATGAACCGTCAGGGTGAAGATCCTGAAGTTGTGAAGGAAGCCGTAATGGACGAAGTCAAGAAGCACTTCAGACCCGAATTCATTAACCGTATTGATGAAATCGTTGTCTTCAATGCCCTTGATCAGAAGGCTATTCGCGAAATCGCCCGTATCCAGATTCGTAAGCTTGCTAAACGTATGGAGCAGCAGAATATTGGTTTGGATGTTACCGAAGCGGCTCTGGACGAAATCGGTAAGGTCGGCTTTGATCCGCTGTTCGGTGCACGTCCGCTGCGCCGTGCAGTCCAAGACTATCTGGAAAACCAGATTGCTGTGGATATCCTTAAGGGCAAATATGCTCCTGGAGACACGGTATTTGTGGATTATGTCGACGGCAACTTCATTTTTGAAGACCGTAAAGACAACCGATAAGATCATCTGATCTCATCTGAGTTTAGAGGCTGAGGGACTAACAATCTCTCGGCCTTAACTTTTTTCGGAAGGCGTCAGGAATAGAATAAGAAAAAACACTCTTAAGCCACGCCATGTACGCACAAGGAACTCGCGGTCACGACATCCTCGCGATTTTTCTCGTTTCGATCGCCCACGCCAGCTCGCATTTCTATCACTTAGTGATTCCGTCTCTGTTTCCTTGGATACTTCCGCACTTCGGAATGAATTTTCTTCAGGGCGGAATCCTGATGACAACGTTCTTTGTCACAAGTGCTGTCGGCCAGTCGATGAGCGGCTTTCTGGTTGATAAAGTAGGCGGCCGGACCTCAATGTATACAGGCTTGGTTTTGCTGATTGGCAGTGCCGTGGCCTTAGGCATGGCAGAAAATGTCCCGATGCTTTATCTCTCGGCGATGCTCGCTGGCGCCGGCAACTCGGTATTTCATCCGAGCGACTATTCGCTGATGAACTACAACATTCA
>OGYJ01002143.1_pt1 | contig 13974 bp, 8 predicted proteins | sample 1576531 | NCBI WGS metagenome assembly OGYJ01 (sample SAMEA3541574, study PRJEB24748) | human gut metagenome | biome: human gut; feature: human-associated habitat; material: faeces | place: China | collected 2012 | reverse complement strand
GCGTCCACTCGGCCTCCAACCAGCACAATGAGCGGCGGTATGAGTTCTACTGGGGCTACAAAAGTCATGTGCTGGTGGACTGCATCTCCGGCCTGCCGCTCTACGAGCTGACCACGCCGGGCAATGTCGCCGATCCCTCCGTCGCCGCTGAGATCCTCGCGGCCGCGGATCAGACGATCTCTTTGAAAGAATGCACCTTCCTTGCCGACAAGGGCTACGATGTGAAAAGCATCTACAACATCGTGAAATCGGTCTATGAGGGCGAGGCATTTATCCCTCTCAATCCACGCGGTACGAAAGATTTAAAGGCACTTCCTGCCGGTAATCCGGTCTGCGAGGCCGGGTTCGCCATGCACAAGGACGGCAAAACGACCAACAATGGGCGTACCCGCCAGAAATACTGCTGCCCCTTCCGCCAGTCCAAGACCAGCGTTTGCCCCTGCAACCACAAAAACTGGAACAACGGCAAGAAAAACCGGGGCTGCACGAAATATAAGACCATTCCAAACGATTACAGACTTTCCATTGACCGTAGCTGCCTCTGTTTCAAGAGAACATACGCCTTGCGTACAGAGTGTGAGCGTTACAATTCCCGCTTCAAATCCACAGGTCAGGAACGGCTGTGGGTGCGCAATGGAACCAGCGCGGCAAACCTCAATACGCTGGCTCATATCTCTGCCCTGACTGTTGCGTTGACCGCCGTTCTGCACGGCTCTCACTCCTACCGTTCTGCCAAACAGCTTCGGCGTTCCGCCTGATTTACCTGTTCCATACCTTTTTCAGGCGCGGGGTCTACCGTGCTACGGTTTTTGCGCCCTTGAGATGCCCCTAAACTCTTTCGATTCCCATTTGCCTGTTTGCGGGCTGCTCCTTCTGCCTGTTTTGCTCATCGCTTTCATGCTGTAATTTTATAGATACAAATCCACAGTGCTTGTTCTGATTATAAAGCAGGTAGCTACTCCTGCAATATAACTTTTTGAGGAAAGGGGAAATGTAAGCGTCAATTCTGACAACGTATAAAAATCTCCACCTTGGTGCGAATGCGCTGAGGTGGAGATCAATCATTAAAAAAATCCTCATTGAGGAACATGACATTCTTGTGGGGCGTTGGCTGGCAGAAGTTTTTCAGCCCAGAATTCGTCAGCTTGGCTCAGCCCCGGCGCACTCTGCAGAACCCAAAGAAGGTATTTGTACGGGTCAAGTTTGTTTTCCTTCGCCGTTTCAATCAGACTGTAGATCACGGCGCTGGCCTGCGCGCCACCGGGCGTATTGGCAAAGAGCCAGTTCTTCCTGCCCATCACAAAGGGCTTAATGCTGCGCTCGGCACGGTTGTTGCTCAGCTCCAGACGGCCATCCTCCAGATACCTTGTCAGGTATGGCCACTGCTCCAACAGGTAGTGAATGGCCCTGCCCAACGCGGATTTCGGCGCTGTTTTCGCCTGCATCTCATTTGCCCATGACAACAGCGCGTCTAAAACAGGCTTCTCCTGTTCCAGCCGCTTTTCATATCGCTCCTCCGGCGTCAGCTCTGCAAACGCCTGCTCCAGCTTGAAAAGCCGGGAGCAATAGCATTCGCCAATCGCTGCCGGCGAGTCCTTTTGCATCTCCTTGGGCAGCGTTTGCAACGCCTCGTCAAATTTTCGCCTCGCATGTGCCCAGCAGCCCACCACACGGATGTTGCCCGGCAGTCTGTGGTATCCCTGGTATCCGTCTGCGTGCAGCCATCCTGAGAAGCCTTGCAGGAAATATTCAGCATGCTCCGCTTTTCTCGTAGGCTGGTACTCATACAGCACAATGGCCTGCTTTGTGCAGCCGCTGGTGCGGTACAGCCACATGTAGGACTTGCTGGTGGAGGAACGTCCCGGCTCTTTCAACACCTGCAAGGTCGTCTCGTCGGCGTGCAGCACCGGCTCCTTACAAAGCTGCTCGCGCAGCGCATCGTAGACCGGCCGCAGCCATTTCTCCGAAGTGTTCAGCAGCCAGTTGGCCATCGTCTGCCGGGATAGCCTCAAGCCCTGTCGGTTAAACTCCTGCTCCAGACGGTACAGCGGCGAGTACATGACGAATTTCTGTGCTGCCAGATACGCCACTGCCTCCGCAGAGGCAAAGCTGCCAGGCAGCAGCGCAGGCTCCTTCGCCGCCTTCACAATGTTGGCTTCACCGGTCTCCTGCTCACAATTCTTGCAGGCGTAGGTGTAGTACACGTCCTCGCGCACCCAGAACTCTGCCGGCTTCATCCGCAGTGTTCTGCGAACCTCTTTGCCGATCTCAACCATCTGGCCGCCACAGACAGAGCAGATCCGTTCATCCTCCGGCAGGCGGTGCTCCACCACCTCGGTGGGAGTACCCTCCGGAACGACATCCAGCACATTGCCGGACTGCCGTTTGCGCTCGTGCGCCTTCACAGCAATCTGCTTCTCTGTGGCGGCTTTGGTGCCGAAGACGTAGGCCTCCAGCTCGTTGTAGGTCAGGCTCAGCTGGTCCATGACCATCTGCTCTGCCTGCTCTGAAGAGCGGCCAAACAGCTTCTTTTTGGACAGCTTCAGCTGCTCCAGCAGCCACTCATTTTGCAGTGTCAGGCTGGTAATGACCTGCGCCTGTTCCTGTTCACGGGCGGCAAACTTTGCTTCCAGCTGCGCATTTTCCTGCTGCAAGCGCTCATATTCCGCACGGGAAATGGTCACCATTTCTTCCGTGTTGCTTGTCTGCATTTCTCTGTTTTCCATGAGGAAATTATACCACAAGGCAGAGAGAAAAGCCAGTATTTTCAATGGTTTTGGACATTCTTCCTTGCTCAGACTGTGCTCAATCCTGTCACCGGACGGTGGGCTTTCGGCTGTTCGATTTGCAGTCCCTCCATGAGCCAGCGGTACTGCTGCGGCGTTAAAGTCTTCACCTCAGATTCTGAGCGCGGCCATTGATACGCGCCCTGCTCCAGTCGCTTGTACAGCAGGATGAAGCCATCTTTTTCCCAGTACAAGCCCTTGATACGGTCTCGCCGCCGTCCGCAGAACAGGAACAGCGTGTTGGTAAACGGATCCAGTTCAAACTGCTGCTGGACGAGCCGCGCCAGACCATCTATGCCTTTACGCAGATCCGTGTAGCCGCAGGCGATGTAGACTTGATCTGCACCAGTGAAGTCGTTCAGCATAGGCGCAGGAGCTCCACCAGCAGTCTCAGCTGTTCCGCGTCACAACCGGGGTAAATGTCCAGACTGGCGTTTCCAATATGCAACGTTGCGGAACGTTCCGCAACGTTGCGTGATACCTGTTTCGGTGCCGAAAGCTCTGCAAACCTGACGGCCGACACGCTCGAGCACGGCTCTGTTTCAGCCAAAGCCAGAAATTCCCGTTCCCAACGGTAATAGGTTGTTGCGTTGATTCTTTCTTGTCTGCACCACGCCCGCACTGGTAGCCCGCTGCTGCGGCAATCCTGTATCCGCGCCGACCACTCCTGCAGCTTCGCTCGGTGTTTCAACTCTGCGCTTGTCATCCTAACACCCCCACAATACAATAGTAGCGGAACGTTTCGCAACGTTCCGCTACTATTGTCTCATGCCTGTCCATGCGCAGGGTGGTTTGACGGTTACAATTTAGGGGTGAGTTTCCCCTTAAAAAGCACAGACTATCTCTTGCCGTATAAAAAGCGGCCAGCAGTTTACTCTGCTGGCCGGGAAAACTTTATATTTTTCACTGTCCTCTTGACGGGTAGCAGTTCAACTGAACCGCTGCGCTTATTTTGGTATTCAGAAATTGCGCTGGATGAAGCGCCGCAGCATCGCCGCGACCTGCGCGCGGGTGGCGTTGCCGGTGGGCTCCAGCTTATCGCCGGTCCCCTGCATCAGCCCCTCGCCGACGGCCCAGTTGAGCGCCGAGACAGCGTAGGCGCTGATGGCGGCCTGATCCTGAAAGCTGGAGAGGTTTTCGCGCAGTGTCACGGCATCCATGCCGCGATAGGCCGCGAAGCGGAACAAGATGGCCGCCAGCTGCTCACGCGTAATCGCCCGGTCAGGCGCGAAGGTGGCCGCGTCGAAGCCTGTGACAATACCGTTTTCGGAGGCCCATGCAATCGCCTGCTCATAGTAACTGCCGCGGCGCACATCAGCAAACGGGCAGCCATGCTTGGCCGCGGGCTCGTTTTCCATGCGCCAGAGGATGGTGACGATCATGCCGCGTGTGGTGGACAGATTCGGGCCAAACGCCGTGGCCGTCAGGCCGGTCATCAGCCCCGTGTCATAGACATACGCAACATCGTCATAGTACCAGCTGCCGGACGGGACATCTGCAAACGGCAGGCCGCTGCCGCTGAAGCGGACATAAACGTTTGCCGCGCCGTTCGGCATGGTGAAGGAATACGTGCCGTCGCGATTTTCGGTGAGCTTGAGGCGCTGGCCGTCTTCGTCCGTGACCGTGATGCGCTGCACAGTGGCGTTCCGACCGGGCGTGACAGTGATCGTGACCTTGGCGCCCGCGCTGGCATAGGACTTGTCGACCTTGGCGACACCGTCGCCGCTGTTCGAAATCTTCACAGGGAAGCTGGGCTTGGCGGGCTCGCCGCCGCCGGACGAGCGCTGCTGCACCTTCACGGTTGTGAAACCCGTCTTCGGCGCAATGGTCTGGCAGCCGTCATAGACAGCTGTGAAGGTATAGGTCTGCGTCTTGTTGGGAAGCGAAACCGAATACGTGCCGTTGTCGTTGTCCGTCAGGGTGACGGCATTACCGGCCTCGTCCGTGCCGGAGACCGTCACAACCGCGCCATCCGGCAGATTGCCGCGTTCAAGCGTCAGCGTGACCTTGCCGCCGCCCGAGAGTGTGTCGTGGTCGGCAGTCAAAATGAACGTCGGCACAGTGCGGTTCTTTGCCACAAGGTTGATGGCCAGTGTAACCGGCTCATAGTTCTGCGAGGTATACTGGACGGTAATGGTGCCGACCTGTCCCTCTTTTGCCGTCTCGTTTTTGAGAATCGGAATCGAGACGCCCTGCTTGCCGCCTACCATTTTCAGCGTTGCGCCGGAGCTATAGTACCCGCTGGCCGAGACGACCGGCGCGCCATAGACCGCGCTATCGCCGAAGCGCAGCCCTTCCTCCAGCGTCGGAAGATCTGGGAGCGCAGCCTCATAGGTGCCGGCCCAGCCGTTGTAGATCGTGAGTGTCACGGGCGCGGGGTCTGTCAGTCTGGCCTGTTTGACGGTGATCGCGGCCGTTCCGGAAGCTTCCGCGTAGGTGTAATCGACTGGGATAAACTTCCAGCCAAGCTCTGTGTAGGTACCGGCGTCCAGAATTGCGTCCGGCGTCCGCCAGGCGAAGGTTCCTTCAAGCTCTGGGGTTGTCGTGCCCGAAAGCGTGATGGTGCCAAGCTTCTCGCCGTAGGTAAGCTCTGTTTTGCTCGGTGTGGCGGACGCTGTGACCGTGGTACGCTCAACAAGTTTCAAGCGAATTTCAATCGAAACATTTGCGTAATTCTGGCTGTTGACAGGAATCGTGATTCCGCCGAGCGAAGTCTCTGAAGCCCAACGGATCGCGCTCACGGGCAGCTTCAGCGTATGTCCCTTCAGGACAGGCGTTCCGATTCCGTTCTGCAAACTATGAGGCTCAGGCATGCCATAGCTCATCGTGCCAAGATCGTCTTTGATCGCAGTCAAATACGAATCCAGATCAAATTTATACGTATGCGCTGCAGAATTATAGATGTTCTCATACACAGAAATCGGTTCACGGGAATCTGTATTCTTCGTAATCGTGCCGGTCGCCTGGAACGTTTTCTGCTTGTTCGCGTCATAGCCGAAGCAGTAGTTGTGGTTCGTCAGCGTGACCTTGACGGTTACGTTTTTGTTCTCCTCGGCGTTCTTGTCTGCAAACACAGCCGAGAGCGTGTACGCGCTTGCGGGAACAGTCAGATTGCCAAGGGTAAGGCTGCTGCCGTCCTCAATCTTTGCGCTTGTCGTACCGTCGTAGGCGCGCGTCTGAATGGTGGCCGAGAGGACCGCGTCGGACAGATCAATCCGCTGAACGGTCAGCTGCACGGTGTTCGACGAAAGCATATAATCTTCGCACGTAACCTGGCAGAGATACTGATAGGTTCCAACCGCTTCGTTTACTGTCAGCGTCGCGCCAGTTGCGCCTTCAATCGCGGTTTTCGTCCCGTCACTTGCGACCGTATACCACTGGTAGCTCAAAGTCTTACTGGAGTCGTCTCTGGTGACCGTCGCTATGAACGTCACAGGTTTGCCGTAATCGACTGTCCAGATGGTCGGTGTGACAGCGACGGAATCAAACGGCGGCTTCTCTACCGATTTCGGTGCATTTGTGCTCGTCACATCGAAGCTCTTTCCGGTGATAGAAGTCTTCGACTCCCACGTCGACTGATGCTTAAAGGCGCGGTTTGTCGCAAGCAGTTTGCCGTAGTTTGCGTAGGTCGAGTCCGTTACGTCGATGGCGTAGTATTTACCGCCGTTGAGCGTGAGCTTGCCTGTGTCTTTGACTTTCAGACGGTCAAACGTGCCGTCCTTAATCGAGATTTCGCCGCCGCTTATAACAAGCGCAATCTGATTTTCGCTATTCGCGCAACGCAAGCGCTTTCCGCCAAGAGACAGTGCAAAAATACCTTCGGAAATAGTCGTATCGCTGTTCAGTGTAATATCCTTCAGCAATACCAGGCACGATCCCTGCGTCTCCTGCGCTTTATTCAGCATTTGCCATATCGTACCATATTCATACTTATTGTAATTCCCATCTTCGGGGTACAGCTTTGCTTCGGCCTGCGTTTTGCAGATGGAGCAAATACCTTTATCATCATAATTGTGCTGTGTATGGCGCACAATCGTAATGTATTTACCTTCGCCCGCAGTAAGTTCAGCCTCATTTCTTGCGTGCGGCAGGTAGACGTCACCCATTTTAAACATATCCAGGGTGTTCGGCATAAAGCTTCCAAGCGTTCTTCCTCCATCCACTTTCAGATGCTTATAATTACCGCCTTCCAGCGTTGCCCCGCCCTCACTTTTGATTTCAACAGTTCCGTCAAAAAAATATCCCGTACCGTTGCCAGCATAAAACCATGCATTCTGGTTTACGATAACATTTCCTGTAAATCTGCCGCTACTAACAGTCAACCGGCCACCTGGGGAAGAAACTGTCGCATTTTTAAAAGTACCACCATGCACAGTCACCTGGCCGCTCATGATCAACAGATTTCCAAGATCAGAATCTTCGCTGGCATAAATAGTAGCAATGCCGGGAGTGTAATATGTGCCATAGCTTCCATGCACCACAATGCTTGCGGCAGTATCTGAATACGTGTTCTGGATCGTATATTTTCCGCTGCCAATTTCAAGGGAACCACCCGACTGCACATAAATCGCCCCCCAATCCCGCGATTTTCCAATCAGCGTGCCACCAGGGCTATCGCCTACTGCCCTGAAATTCAGCTTCCATCTGTCCTTTGGGACAGAGAACACCACACTACTACTCGTAAGCGTTTTGCCGTTCATTACCATGTAGAGTGTATGCCCACCGGTGACATACTCGTTGTTAAGGGCACCTCCAACATTTGCGTTTTCGAACATGGTAAACCAGCAATCGCTGGTTTTCAGCATATCCCAAGCTGCGTTCATCGCAAGGTCAAAGGTTTCATAATAGGTTCTCTGACCGACAAGCGCACTAGGAGACACGCTGGCCGCCATTTGCGAGTCGCATCTATCACAGTAACCAGTATCCTGATTAACCTGGTCATGCGTACAAGTCTTGAATGTCTTTTCAAGTTTCTTTATAACATAAAAGTCACCGTATTTAATCTGCGCACGAATGGTGCATTCAGACACTTTTGGGGTATAAGCAGTCGTAAACGTTTGATTGGCATCAAGATTAAATGTTCCGATCCGCTCACTATTCGTCGTACCAGAACTCGCAGAAGTATCAACATAATAATCGCAAGTAGCTCCACTACCGTCCGCGAGACCGTTCAATTTTACAGAAAGCGTCACCTTTCGGTTTACATAAGTATCTTCCGGAGTGACCGTAATATCAGAGGTTGAGAAGGGCGCCTGCTCAACCGTGACATTTTCGATAGTTGTACTGTAAAGTTGGCCCAAGGTCACCCAGTTCGTCTCTATTTTATATCCCATGTCAGGGCCTAAAATATATCCGACGCTGCTATCGCTCATTATTTTAGCATACTTACTGCCTATCGTAAGCGACAACGTAGCTGTTTTGCTTTGCAAGTAAAATCTGCCGTTATAGTCCGCACCAGAACGATCGTTTTTTACGGTCAAATTGGCCGTACCGCCGACCCCAAAGGAATTTATTTGTTTTAGCGTATGCCCATTAAAATCGAGCGTAAAGGTGCCCTTTTGAAGTGCATACGTATTGAGGCTGCAATCAGCAAGCAGCTTCACAGTGCAGCCCGAATTTGCCTCTGTCTGCGCTGCACTCAGTGCTTCTTCCAATGTATCATAATATGTGGCGGAGCTGGACGCGCCAGCGGTAAGCTCCGCCACCAGTGCGGCGCCGCACTCGGTACATTTATTATTATTGTTGTTAATGCCCGGATGTGGGCACTTTGCGAACGTTAATTCGCGTGCCTTTACAATATCTGTCCCACTAATAGAAAATGTAACGCTATGGTTTTCTTGGGTTGGCGTGAAGTAACAGTATGCATACCATGGGCCATTTCCATCGCGACCGCCAACAACGTTATAAGGCGTACCATCGACTGTAATACTTATGGACTTAAGTAGTGTTCCAAATGCTTGTACATCATCATCCAAGCCAGAAATTATAACACGTATTCTTATTTCTTCTCCAATGATGCCCTTATCTCCAATTTCTACCCCATCACGCTCTGCAAGAATATCACCAACCGTATACGCAGGCGTTTCGTCTGACAGCGGCATGAGCAGCTTCTCTGCCGTCATCAGTTCCGACTGTACTTTCTTCTCCGGCTCCGGGGCCGGCGTTTCATTTTCTTTGGCTCTCGGCTCGGGCTGCGGCTCGTTCATAGACGGAGCGGGCCCCTCCGGCGCCTGCACATCCTCTGCCAGCGCCGCCATCGGCAGCATCGACAGGCACAGCGCCAGACAGAGCAGCCAGCTGATCACACGTTTTTTCATAGATGCCTCCTTTTATCCTTTAATCAAACGCCCTTCGGGCGATTCCTGCATATCCTTCGGCACCAGCCACAGCTTCTGCGCCGCGGTTCTGGCCTCGCTGCGGCGGTGAAATGTCCCACCAGATCAGGCGGCTTTTCGCGTGCTTGCGCACCGCGTTTGTGCAGTCTGTATGCAAAAAGTGCAAAAGCTTTACTTATCTTAGTGATAATTGTAACAGTTTTTTGACTATTGCGTAAATCAGCACAAAATATAAAAATCATGATGCTATTTTGTTGATATTTCCAAATTAGCTGATTATATGCCGCCGGATTTTCAGGCCTTTCCGCAAAAACCGCGCATTTTTTCGAGCCCTCATTGCTGGCAGTATCTTATGCTTTAGGCTTTTTCGGGGTGCGCCGGTGCAGAAGACGTATGACCGGTTCCTCTCAAGATAACGCCATATTATAACATTTTCTTTGTGTATTGTGTAGCAACCGGCACCATTTGCAGAAGAATGCATTTCAATGCCTCTCGACGAGCAAACAGTTTCCTGCTATGCTGAAAAAAGAAATATCTCAGGAGAGCGAGTGCGATGAAGAAGATACTCTTTGTGTGCTTGGGCAACATCTGCCGCAGTCCGATGGCGGAGTTCGTGATGAAGGACTTGGCAGGCTGTCAGGGGCTTCTGTATAAAACAGAAATAGAATTTTGCTAACTTACAAATGTGTGGTAAGGTGAACGGAATGGATAACGAGCTTCAAACGAACTATACAACAGAGCAAACCTATCATTCAATCCGCCATTCCATTGTGCCTGCAAAGCGTAGTTTGAGTGCGGCAGTAAACTCCGCAATGGTGACGGCCTATTGGGAAATCGGCGAGCAGATCTACAAAGCCTGCGGAGAAAATGACCGCGCAGGATATGGCAAAAAGCTGCTGCAGCACATCTGACAGCTGAATTTGGAAAGGATTCGACGAGTCAAATTTGCGAAAGATGCGCCAGTTCTACTGCGCATATCCAATTCGAGACACACTGTGTCCTGAATTGAGCTGGTCGCACTACCGACTACTGATGCGCGTTCCCAATGAGAAAGAAAGAGCCTTCTATGCGGAAGAATGCGCGAAATCCGCGTGGAGCGTCCGGCAGCTTGAACGGCAGATCCACACGATGTACTATCAGCGCATCTTGGCAAGCCAGGATAAATCGCTTGTCGCTGCTGAGATACAAACGACGGAGCCAAAACCGGAATATGAAAAAATCATCAAAGACCCCTATGTAATGGAGTTTCTGCAAATCCAACCGGATACACATGTTTATGAGGGAGAATTGGAGCAGGCATTGATTGACCACCTGCAACACTTCCTGCCGGAGCTGGGACGAGGCTTCTCCTTTGTAGCCCGACAGAAGAAGTTTACGCTGGATGGTCAAAACTTTTTCATCGACCTTTTACGCATCAAGATCTTGGCCAGATGCAGATGTACGTCAGCTACTATACTCGTGAGTTGATGAACGAAGGGGACACACCGCCGATTGGCATTGTCCTCTGTGCCGATAAAAGTGATGCTGTTGTAAAGTACACTTTACCGGAGGATAATCACCAGATTTTCGCATCCAAATATTTCACCTATCTGCCGACAGAAGAAGGACTGAAGCGAGAACTGCGGCTGGATGAGTTCCAAAAGCTGTATGAGTAATACTCGTGTTGAATTCGGACGGGGGGGTCGAATTGCGTCAGCGAAAATTTGAAATAATTCATTGTCTTCAAAATAGTGTAGAAAATATTGCGGATCTTTCAGCATGTAATTCACCGCAGGAAGTTTATGTTGTTCTAAAGGCTGGATTCTTTGCAAAGAATAGTGATTTGTATAGGCAAGCATGAAATTTCTTTTACCCTCGGACGTTTCATGCTATACTCTAAACAATAGCAGAGATATTCAGTAGAGGTATTTTAATATGGGGTTGTTTATTTCAAAAGAAACTCTGGACTTACTATCTTATCGATCGACACTTGGGCGAAGCCTGAAACAAATTTCTCTGAGCGCAACACCGATTAATACGATTCTTGATGATATGGCGAAGTACAGAGCAGGGTATATTGATACACTGGTTCAGGAGAATTTAATAGGTTCCCGCTTCAAAAGCGATGACTCCATCATGCGGAAATATGAAAAGACGCTCGCCAACCACGGCGGCTTTAAGCAGTGCTTTAATGATGTGCTTGGATTCCGGCTTCGCTTTGACAAGTATCCTAACGACTTCCCAGACTATTTTAGAGTCGTTGATTTGCGGAACGGAAAACAGGTAGATAATGGTTATCGTGCGATTCACCTTTATTATCAGAGAGATAGTTTAGCATATCCGATAGAGGTGCAGCTGTAGTGTGGAAAGGATTACCACTTTAACCTCTGGAGCCACCAGTATGTCTACAAGTACAAAAGCCCGGAAATCGAGAAAAAGCTATATCAGGAGTATGCTACCGGTGTGATCAAAACCGAGCAGGACTTTCAAGAGAGATTGGAGGAGTGTGACAATGGGCGATAAAAAGATATACATCGTTAATCAATACATACATAACGAACAACCGGTAGATGCCCTGCTGCTGCAAGAGACTTGGAATACAATGAAAGGGTACATTATTACCTGTTTAACAGTGACATAATTGAAAATTGGAGCCCTAAGCGCAATGTTAGTTAATGTAGGTAGTGCGCCGACAAATGATGCACTTAAAACGGGACAAGTGCGTATGATCTAAAAATATTCTTTTTCAAAAAGTTGTAGTGCAACGGAGGGGACACTGATGTTACACCCCGGTCTTTACGAACAAATCATCAACAATGCCTTGACGGGCGAGCTTGCGGAAATTCCGGAGGCTCGCAAGTCTGTTGCGCCCATTGACAAGGCGGAAGCTTCCAAGGTGCTGACGCAGTATCTGGCGGATGTGGTTCAAAAGGGCTTGGATAACGTGCTGGACAACGGCGGGGATATTTCTGCCCAGATCGGGCTGACCAACCAGATCGTTGACCTCATTCAAAGTACAACGAAAGAAGCTGACTTTGCCGCGCTGGGCGTTGACCGGCGGGCAGAGCAGCTTCTTGCGCTTTTACGAGAGACCGACCCACGGTTAGCGGTTGGAAAAACAGCGGAGGACATAGAGCGCCCGGAAACGTCCATCGCACAAAGCTCACTTTTTACCGGAGCTGTGCATGAGCCGCAGATGTTTACCGAGCTCAAAAAGGAAATCGTCTCGGCTGATCAGATCGACATGCTGGTGTCCTTCATCAAATGGAGCGGCCTGCGGCTCATCATGGACGAGCTGCGGGAGTTTACGCACAGCGGCGGCGAGCTTCGCATTATCACCACTTCCTACATGGGCGCTACCGACGTGAAAGCCATTGAGGAGCTTCGAAAGCTGCCCAATACGCACATCAAGGTCAGCTACAACACCAAGACGACCCGCCTCCACGCCAAGGCATATATTTTTTACCGCGAAACCGGCTTCACGACGGCCTATGTGGGTTCGTCCAACCTGTCTAATGCGGCGCTGACCAGCGGCCTTGAATGGAACACCAAGGTAACGAAACGCGACCTACCCGAAACCATTGATAAGATCGCTGCGACCTTCGAGTATTACTGGAACGACCGGGAATTTGAATATTATGCGGAGGATCAGCGGGAGCGCTTGGCACGGGCATTGAAGGCGGAAAAATATTTCGACACCAACAATGCCGATGTCTACACCATGGGCATCAACCCCTATTCCTACCAGCAGGAGATTTTGGACAAGCTGGAGGCAGAGCGCACTGTTCGTGGCTATACGCGCAATCTGGTGGTGGCGGCCACCGGTACCGGCAAGACGGTCATCTCTGCGCTGGATTACAAGCGCTTCCGCAAGCAGAATCCGGATCGACCCTGCCGCCTGCTGTTTGTGGCGCACCGGGAGGAAATTCTCAAGCAGAGCTTGTACACTTTCCGCGCTGTGCTCAAGGACGCAAACTTTGGTGAGCTGTTTGTGGGCAACTATAAGCCGGAGAGCATCGACAACTTGTTTCTGTCCATCCAGACTTTCAACTCACAGAGCTTCACGGAAAAGACGAGTCCCGATTTTTACGATTACATCATCGTGGATGAATTCCACCATGCCGCCGCACCGACTTATCAGAAGTTGTTGTCCTACTACCAGCCGCGCATCCTGCTGGGCTTGACCGCTACTCCGGAGCGTATGGACGGCAAGAGTATCCTGCCCTACTTCCATAATCGCATTGCAGCGGAGATCCGTCTGCCGGAAGCCATTGATCGAAAGCTCCTGTGCCCGTTCCAGTATTTTGGCGTTACCGATACGGTGGATCTGGATGCGCTCAAATGGTCTGCCGGTGGCTACCAAAAGAGCGAGCTGGAGCACATCTACACGTTCAGCGGGGCGGTTGCCGACCGCCGCGCCGACCATGTGGTGACGGCGCTGCTGAAATATGTGACGGACATTGACGAGGTGAAGGGCCTCAGCTTCTGCGTGACGGTCGATCACGAGGAATTCATGTGCCGCTACTTTAACGACCACAACATTCCGTCTATGTGCCTCACCGGGCAATCTTCGGACGAGGAAAGAGTGGCGGCCAAGCGGCGCTTGGTGTCCGGCGAGGTGCGATTCATCTTCGTCGTGGACATCTACAACGAGGGCGTGGATATTCCGGAAGTTAATACTGTTCTGTTCCTGCGACCCACGGAGTCGTTGACGGTTTTCTTGCAGCAGCTGGGACGTGGTCTGCGTCTATCTGAGGACAAGGAATGCCTGACCGTGCTGGACTTCATCGGTCAGGCAAATCGAAAATACAATTTTGAAGATAAGTTTGCGGCGCTGCTGTCGAATACCACCCGCAGCGTGAGCCGGGAGATCA
>OGYJ01002130.1_pt1 | contig 14077 bp, 12 predicted proteins | sample 1576531 | NCBI WGS metagenome assembly OGYJ01 (sample SAMEA3541574, study PRJEB24748) | human gut metagenome | biome: human gut; feature: human-associated habitat; material: faeces | place: China | collected 2012 | reverse complement strand
ATATCATCAAACATTCTGTTTAAGGCAGGTTTTCAGGTCATCTTCTGCGTTGCTGATTGGACGCAAACCGAATGTTTCTGACAAATACTGCAACACATTCGGGCTTAAAAATGCAGGGAGTGTCGGGCCGAGGTAGATATTCTTTATTCCGAGGCTTAAAAGTGCCAGCAAATCGGCAACCGCCTTTTGCTCATACCACGAAACAATCAGCGACAACGGCAAGCCGTTTACATCTGTATCAAACGCATCGGCAAGTGCTACGGCAATGCAGATTGCGGAGTAAACATCGTTGCACTGACCGATGTCGAGTAATCTCGGCAAGCCGTCGATGTCACCGAATTCGAGCTTGTTAAAGCGGTATTTTCCGCAAGCGAGCGTCATAATTATGCAGTCTTTCGGCACTTTTTCAGCAAACTCCGTGTAGTAATTTCTGCCCGGTCTTGCACCGTCACAACCACCAATAAGGAAAAAGTGTCTGACTTTTCCGCTTTTGACGGCCTCGACAATTTTATCGGCATATGAAAGCGTAGCGTGATGACCGAATCCAACAAGAATTTCGTGCGGTTCAACATCTTCCTTAAAACCGCCGAGTTCAATTGCCTGCTGAATAATTTCGCTGAAATCTTTGTCGCCGTTTTCCTTTTTGCCGATGTGCTTAACGCCCTCCCAGCCGACAACATTTGTACTGTAAATTCTGTCTTTGTACGAATCTCTCGGCCGCATAAGGCAGTTTGTCGTCATAAGAATACAACCGGGGATATTGTCAAACTGCTTTTGCTGATCTTGCCATGCACCGCCGAAATTGCCGATAAGATGCGGATATTTTTTTAAACCGTCATAGCCGTGACACGGCAGCATTTCGCCGTGAGTATAAACATTTATGCCCTTGCCCTTTGACTGTTCAAGGAGCATTTCAAGGTCTTTCAAATCGTGACCCGACACAATAATAAACGGACCTTTTTTGATGTGAACATCAACCTTGTGCGGTGACGGATTGCCGTAGGTTTCAGTGTTTGCTTCATCAAGTTTTTTCATAACTTCAAGAGCATTTTCACCCGTTCTCATCGTCATTCTGATAAGCTCCTCAACCGTGAGCAAATCATCCGTTGTCGCCTCAAGTGCAGTGATGTAAAAATCGTCAACCTGATCGCTGAAATAGCCGAGTTCACGAGCCTGATGACCGTAGGCGCTTATGCCTTTGAGACCGTAAACAATTGTCTGTCTTAAAGAGCGGATGTCGGGGTCAAGCGACTTTTCGTACATACTTCCCGCAAGCGGTGCGTCTTTGAGCATTTCCGACTTTGTTTCGGGAAGATTGTAGGTTGCGTGCAGAGTATGATTTTTGATTTTGCCCACAACTTCACGAAGTTTTTCCTTGATTTGCTGAGATTCACGCAAAAGCGACACATGCACATCGGCATCAAAGTTTACATTCGTCAGCGTTGTAAAAAGGCAGTTTTCCACAAAGCGAACAATGTCCTTGTCAATGTGCTGCCCTTTTTCAATAAGCACCTTGCCGTAACAGCTTATGCCCTTCAGCTGAAAGATAAGTAAATCCTGAAGATTTGCAATTTCGGGAGTTTTTCCGCAAACACCGAGCCGTGTGCAACCCTTTCCGTTCGCAGTCTGCTCACACTGATAGCAAAACATCTCATAACCCAAGTCCATATTATTACTCATAAAAATTACCTCCGAAACATTTTGCAAATATTATCTGCAAATTTTCGGAGGTTTATTCTTAATTTTGATATTCTGTTTTAAAGATTTGCAAAAACCTTTGTACCTTTATTCTTAATCCAATACCAGATTGGAAGGCTGATGAGGATAAAATAAAATGCTGTGCAGGCGAGGAAAATTTCAGTCGAAATTTCAATTTCAAAGCTGAGAAGAATCGGATACGCAATAGCAGGTACGCATACGGCAAGGACTGAAATCAACAATGAAAGCATAACGCTTGCACTCTGTTTTACTGCCTCGGCGGTTGTGTTCCAATCAAGCTTTGGCTTTTTCAGGTCAAACATAAGTCCGAGAAGTCCCGAGAACAACGAGAAAATTATCGGAATAAGAATTGTGATAATAACATTAACCGGTTTCATTCCGAGCATTATTGAGAGAACAACCGAGGGTACAAGTGAAACAACGCCGTTTACAATAAAGTGAAGTTTCAGCTTTTGCGTAAGCACCTGCAACGGTGATACAGGAAGCGACTGCATAAGCCAAAGGTTTTTAGCTTCCATTGAAATTGATGCCGCAGAAATCGGTCCAACTGCAATAACGAATGAAATTATCAGCGGAAGATATACCGAAATAATGTCGGTAAATTCACTCGGAAGTGTATTCACCATATTGAACTGGAACACCGCATAAATTGTTCCGCCTACCATAATTAACGCACTGAGTCCGCTGTTAAGCATATAGGTTGCGTTGCCTGTGAACATCATTCTTTCTTTGCGTAAAAGCGCCTTTGATGCAGAACTTACTTTCAGGGTTTTCTCCTTATACACGGCTTTCTTCGCACCCTTTTTCGCTGTTGCAAGCTTTATGAAGCTGTGAGAAAGCACCGCATAAACAATTGCAAAGAATGCAATAATTACGACAGCAACACCAAAAAGCGGCAACAATTCGCCCGATGCGCCAAGTCCTGTGAGATAAAGCGGATATGCACTGTCCATTATATTTGCACCGATACCAATTGAATTTGCAGCGAGCGTTTTTACAAGGTCCTCTGCCTGATAATAAAGGTAAAAATACAGTGCAAAGAAAACAAGTGAAAATACTATTGTCACAACATTTTTATGTCTTGTCCTTGATGTTACAAGTGCAATCAGCCAGCCGAGAACACACGAAACGCTCAGGCTTAAAAGCGGAACTAAAAGCAGAATCACAATCTGACTTACTACAAGCGAAACCGAAACAGACGCATTTGTTGCATAGGCCGCAAAAGCAGGGATCTGTACAAGTGCACAAAAGAGAAGATTTTGTGCATACAGTGGCAACATTCTGCAAAAGAGAATACTGCGAGGCGGAATAGGCATTGAAAGCAAAAGTTCATTATCCTTTGCCTCATAAAGCTGTGAGAGCGAAAGGAAAATACAGCCTATTGTGCTGATTACAAACGACGCACCCATAACATAGAGAAAATACAACCAACTGAATCCCGATGTTGCAAGCATAGGTGCCATCATGCTGAACATATTGTAGAACATAAATGCAAATACAACACCGACAAAAGCGAGAAGAGCAAGATAAACAGCAGGTGAGTTAAACGAACTTTTTTTGCCGTTCTTTTTCTTGTTTGACGAATTTGCGGTGTACCGTGCAAGTGCCTTTTGAAATTGGAGTTTAATTAAGGTTTTAAGCATCTTTCTCCTCCAGTTCAAGGAATACATCTTCAAGCGAATCATCGCCCTTGACCTCATCCATTGTACCCGACTTGATAAGTTTGCCGCTTTTGATGATAGCAACCTTGTCGCAAAGCTTTTCGGCAACTTCAAGCACATGGGTTGAGAAGAAAATTGCACCGCCGTTATCGCACATCTCTCTCATCAAAGCTTTGAGAAGGTGGGATGATTTTGGATCAAGACCTACAAACGGTTCATCCATAATGATAAGCTTGGGGTTATGTATGAGTGCGGAAACAATTGCAAGTTTTTGTTTCATACCGTGAGAATAGCCGTCAATTGTCTGAGCAAGTGCATTTTTAATTTCAAACATTTCAGCATATTTACTGATTCTTGCCTGACGGTCAGACTGGCTGATTCCGAAAATATCGGCAATAAAATTGAGGTACTTAATACCTGTCATAAACTCATACAAATCGGGATTGTCGGGAATGTAAGCAATTTTGCGCTTACATTCGAGAGGTTTTTCTTTTACCGACACACCGTCAACATAGATTTCGCCCTCGTCAAAGTTGAGAATTCCACAGCAGGATTTGATTGTTGTTGTCTTACCTGCACCGTTGTGTCCGATAAAGCCGTAAATCTCGCCTTTTTGAATATGAAGTGACAAATCGTCAACAGCCTTTTTGTCACCGTATTTTTTAGTTAAATGTTCTATTCTGAGCATAAGCGCTCCTCCTATAGCCAAATAAATTATGCAAATTATACTACACAAAATATTCTTGTGTCAATATGTTATAAAAATTCAACAAGTTTGAATTACAAACCAATAAATCTGCGAAATTTGGATAACAGAAACCATTTTTGATGAAATGTAAAATCTATTGAAATATTTTGCATTACGAATCATCTTGAATATATGCAGGAATGATTTATAATATTAGTACAGATTATTTTTTGGAGGTTCATCTTGGCAAAGTTCAAAAGAAAATATACACTCGGGGAAGAAATTTTCAACTCTGTATCACACGGAATCGGTGCAGGTCTGTCGATTGCAGGAACGGTGCTTATCGTTACGGCGGCAATCCACACAAATGCGTGGGGTGTTGTCAGCTCTTGCATTTACGGTGCATCTCTCATCATACTCTACACAATGTCAACTCTGTATCATTCTTTTACAAATGAAAAGATAAAAGCATTTTTCCGAATAATGGATCACAACACAATTTTTCTGCTGATTGCAGGAACATACACACCGATTACTCTTTACTACCTCAACGGTGTGACAGGTTGGATTCTGTTCGGAATTGTGTGGGCATCGGCAATTTTCGGAATAGTTATGAACTCAATCAACCTTGAAAAAGCAAGGATTCCGTCAATATTCTGCTACATAGGAATGGGTTGGGTAATAATCTTTGCAATAAAACCGCTTATGGAACATATGCCGTCAATTTCGGGAATCTTCCTCATCATAGGCGGAATATTCTACACGGTGGGGATTATATTTTACGCAATTAAAAAGGTAAAATATTTTCACTCGATATGGCACTTATTCACGGTTGCTGGAAGTGTGTTCCATTACTTTGCAATTCTTCTCGGATTTTTCAGCATTTAACAACAGCCAAAAAGGCACAGAACCGATTTTGCGGTACTGTGCCTTTAATTTATTACTTCAATTTTACAACAATTTTCTGAATATTGGTTGCATCGGTAACGGATATTGCTCCGTCAGAGTTTATGTCTGCAACCCTAAATTTTATAAAAAGATTTGTTTAGTTTACAGGAACACCTGCGGCAACCTCTCGTACAGACAAAGCTTCCTTTGGAAGTGTGTACTTCTGCTTGTAAGCCTTGTAATCTGCGTTGTACTGAATATCATCGGAATTTTTGAGTTCGTGGAGATACTCGTGTGCGTCGTAGCCGTTGCGATTGATTTCAATAACACCGATTGCAATGTTTGAGCAATGGTCGGAAACTCTCTCAATATTTGTGATAAGGTCAGAGAATACAAAGCCGAGTTCGATTGTACAGGTACCATTAGTAAGACGCTTAACATGGGCGTCTTTAAGCTTGTCACGCAGACGGTCGATAACCTGTTCAAGCGGTTCAACCTTTGAGGCAAGTGCAAGGTCATTATCAACAAAAGCAACAGTAGCGTTGTTGATAATTTCACGAAGTGCGTCAACCATAACGGCAAGACCTGCTTTTGCCTCTTTTGAGAATGAAATGTTCTTTTCGTGAATTTCCTGAGCAACCTTTACAATGCTTACCGCATGATCGCTGATACGCTCAAAATCACCGATTGTATGAAGAATGAGCTGAATAGTTTTGCTGTCATCAGCCGAAGGCTGTTTTGAGCTGAGCTTTACAAGATATGTTGAAATAACATCCTCGTAGGAATCAATCATCTCTTCGTTTTCATGAATTGTTTCCGCAACCTTTTCGTCATAATGGTCAACAAGTTCAAGTGCGCCGAGGAGCGTACCCTCAGAAAGACGAGCCATTTTTTCAGCAAGTGACTTTGCACGCTCTGTTGCAACAGAGGGAGTATTGAGAAAACGCTCATCGAGGAACGGAACATCCGAATCCTCTTCCTTATCCCTGATTGTAAAGCAGGCAAGCTTTTCAAGATACTTGTTGAACGGAAGAAGAATTGCAGTTGCAAGCAGATTGAATGCTGTGTGGATAACCGCAATGTTCTCGGGACCTACGATATCGTCAAGGAAACCGTAATTGATAAAGAGGTTAGAACCGTAGAACAATGCACAAATCACGAGTGTGCCGATAATATTGAAGTAAAGATGTACAAATGCGGCACGCTTTGCGTTTTTCTTTGCACCGATACAGGAAATAAGTGCGGTTACGCAAGTGCCTATATTCTGTCCCATAACAATCGGGATTGCCATTGAATAGCTGATTGCGCCCGTTTTGGACAATGCCTGCAAAATACCGACAGAGGCGCTTGAGCTTTGTATAATTGCGGTCAGCAATGCGCCGGCAAGAATACCGAATGCAGGATTGTTAAAGAGTGTGAGGAAGCCTGTGAATGTCGGATCATCCGAAAGCGGTTCAACAGCCGCACTCATCTGATCCATACCAACCATAAGAATACCGAATCCGAGACAAATTGTGCCGAGATGCTTCTTCTTTTCCGAATTGCAGAACATAAGAAGAATAATTCCTACAAAGGCAAACACGGCAGAGAAAGACGACGGCTTTAAAAGCTGCATAACCAAACTGTCGCCCTCAATACCCGAAAGGCTGAGAATCCAGGAAGTGATTGTTGTGCCGACATTGGCACCCATAATAATACCGATTGCCTGGCGGAGCTTCATAATTCCCGAGTTTACAAAGCCGACAACCATAACGGTTGTTGCCGAAGAGGACTGAATCACCGCAGTAACAGCCGCACCGAGAAGAAATCCTTTCATGGTGCTGTTAGTCATTTTTTCCAGAGTTTTTTCAAGCTTACCGCCGGAAAGGCTCTCAAGACCGTCGCCCATTGAATTCATACCGAACAAAAAGAGCGCCAGACCGCAGAGCAGTTGTAAAACCATAAACAAATCCATAAATACATACTCTCCTTTATCATCAATAATATTAAACTAAAGTCATAGGATTGTCAATGAATTGTAAAGAATTTGTAAAGTCTGAAAGCTTGTTGATTATCTTTGAAATTTGTCGAAACACAGCATTTTTTATGTAAGAATCGTGGAATTGTATTGTTTAAGCAACAAAAAAGCGGTACTGCACAATATAGTATGTACAGCACCGCTTGAAATTTATTTTTTCTGCAAAGGATTGTAAAAATATTTACATCAGAACCTTGCGGTAAATGTTGTTCCCTGTTCACTGCTTTCAAGAGAAATATCTCCGCCGTGTCTTTCGGTAATGTGCTTGACGATTGCAAGTCCAAGACCCGTGCCGCCTGTTTCCTTAGAACGGCTCTTGTCAACACGGTAAAAGCGTTCAAACACACGCTTGTGGTGCTTTTCGGGGATACCGATTCCCGTGTCGGCAACTTTTACAAACGGATGTTCATTGTCATCGCCTGTTATGATTTTTACCGAACCGTTTTCACGATTGTAACGGATTGCATTGTCACAAAGATTGTAGATAAGCTCGTAAATCTGATTACGGTTTCCGTTTATGACGGCAGTTTTTGTATCAACAGTAATTGTAATTCCGTGCTTTTCGGCATTTGAACGGAGATCCTCAGCAACCTCGACCGCAACCCCTGCAAGGTCAACAGGGGCAAATTCTTCGTCGCTGAATTTTTCATCAAGCTGTGAAAGCTCCATAATATCGCTTATAAGGGAGAGAAGTCTGCCCGATTCCTTGTGAATTTTATTTGCAAAATTCGGGATATCATCGGGCTTTACAAGACCGCTTGCAATGATTTCCGCATAGCCCGAAATTGAAGTCAGCGGAGTTTTCAGCTCATGCGTTACATTTGCCGTAAATTCACGGCGCATTTTTTCAGCCTTTTTCTTAGCCGAAACATCAATTATAAGACAGATTGCACCGTTTTTTTCGCCGTTTGAATAAACAGGATTGGTGATAATCTGCAATGCTCTGCCCTTTACGGTTGTGTCGCCGTTTTTACTTTCGCCCGAAAGAGCCTTGTCAACGCAATCGTTAAGAACCTCGTTGCGTGAAAACGCAATCAAAGTTTTGTCGGTAACACCGTCATCATCGGCACCGAGAAGCTTTGACGCCGAATAATTGCTCATAAGCACCTTTTTGTCAACATCAATAAGAATAAAGCCCTCCGCCATATTTTCGATAAGCGTTGAAATTTTATCCTTTTCAAACTGCAGTCTGCGCATCTGACGCTTGATTTGTCTTTGCTGGCTTGCAATTTTCTGTGAGAGCGGCAAAAGCTCATCATACGGCGAGCCGTTGCCGTTGTCCGCCATTTCCTTAATCGGTTCAATGATTTTCTTTGTGGAGCGCTTTGCCAAAATTGTACAGACAACAAATACACCTATCATAATTATAAGAATCGACGGAATAACAAAAAGAAAAATTCCGTAAATGCTGTCAATTGTCTTTGCAACACGGATTACAGAACCGTCTGCGGTTTTTTCTGCATAGTAGTATGTTATTTTATTCAAAGTTTCCGACATTCTGTGGCTTGAACCGTTGCCGTCCTTGATTGCCTGTTCAAATTCGGGGCGGTCGCTGTGATTCGGCATAGAATTAACATCTGTGTCAACGCTGTCGGATACAACCGAACCGTCACTTTTTATGAGAGTAACACGAAAATCGCCTATCCCGTAATATTTTGAAAGGTCGATTTCGCTGTCAGAATTATAAACGCTTATGATTTTATCGGTATATTGCCGAACCTCTGCCTCCTGTTCATCGGAAAACACAAACCAGAAAGCGGCTGTTGAAAAAACAGCCGTCAGAAGAATGGACACCACAGCGATAACCGAAAAGTTTTTTAAAAGCTTTTTACTCAGTTTCACTTTATTCCCCCGCCTTATATCCGACATTTCTCACGGTTTTGATAAGGTTTCCGCAGCTACCGAGTTTTTGCCTGAGGGTTGTAATGTGCATATCAACCGTTCTGCTCTCGCCCTCAAAATCATATCCCCACACATTGAGAATGATATTTTCACGGGTAAGCGCCATCCCTTTATTTTTGAGAAGATACTTTAAAAGTTCGTATTCTTTGAAGGTGAGGTTACATTCCTCACCGCAGCTTGTTACAATGTGCTTGGAATCGTCAAAAACAATCTGACCGAGCTTTATTACATCCTGTCTGTCATCAACAGAACATCTGCGGAGGATTGCACGGACTCTTGAAATAAGCTCAAGGACTGAAAAAGGTTTTGTAATATAGTCATCGGCACCCATGTCAAGGCCTTTGACCTTATCCATTTCACTTCCCTTTGCAGTAACAAGGATAACGGGAACATTTTTTGTCACGGCATCCCTACGCATTTTTTCAAGCACGGAAAGTCCATCAAAATCGGGTAACATAACATCAAGAATTACAAGCTGAGGAATTTCGGCTGTACAAGCCTTAAAAAAGCTTTTGCTTTCACCAAAGCTCTGAACCTCATATCCGCTGCTTTTCATGGCATAAGATTCAAGCTCTCTGATATCGGTATCATCTTCAACAATGTAAATTAACATCTAATACTCTCCCTCAACAAATGTGTATTTAAATGCACCGCAAAGGGGCGTTTGCACTTAAATTAGAATCGGAACATCCGCCATAATTATAGACTTTTTTTGCAAAAATGTAAAGTTTAATAAAACAAAAATCAGGAGCATACAGCTATGCTCCCGTTTCTTAAGCAAAATATATCAGTCGGACAAATCGCAGCTGCCTGTAATTGAAAAAGCAACCCACTCTGCAACATTAACCGCATGGTCTGCAATTCTTTCAAGATACTTTGCAATCATAACGATATCGAGAGCCTCTGAGCCGAGTTCCTTATTCTTATGAATGAGTTCAACCGTTTCATTCTTTGAACGGTTAAAAAGTTCGTCAACGATATCATCCTGACGGGCTACCTTTTTGGCAACCTCAATATCGCTCTTAACAAAAGCGTCAATAGCCTCCGTTACCATTTTTGAGGCATTGTCTGCCATTTCCAAAATGTGAGTAAGATTGAACACCTGCTTTTTGTCCTTGATGTAAACAGACATTTCAGCAATATCAACTGCCTGATCGCCGATTCTCTCAAGGTCGGTAATCATTTTGAGTGCGGCGGAAACATATCTGAGGTCGTGTGCAACCGGTGCCTGATGAAGAAGAAGGTGCAGACATCTGCTTTGGATGGATTTTTCCGCCTCGTTAATACGATTTTCGTGTTCTCTTGCGATATCAAGCAAATCTTCGCCGTCAACAATCATCTTCATTGTATTTTTGATTGCCTGTTCAACAAGACCGCCCATTTCAATAAGGCTGTCGTTAAGCTGTGTAAGCTCTTTATCAAAATATTCTCTCATTAGCCAAACCTTCCCGTAATGTATTCTTCGGTACGCTTATCCTGCGGATTTGAGAAAATTGCGTCGGTTGAATTACATTCAACCATTTCACCGAGTAAAAAGAACGCTGTTTCATCTGAAATACGCAAAGCCTGCTGCATATTATGTGTTACCATAACGATTGTATAATCGTTTTTCAGTTTAAGGCAAAGCTCCTCAATTTTACCCGTTGAAATAGGATCAAGTGCAGAAGTTGCCTCGTCCATAAGCAGAACTTCGGGTTTTACGGCAAGTGCTCTTGCAATACAAAGTCTTTGTTGCTGACCGCCCGAAAGACCGAGAGCGCTCTTTTTGAGCCTGTCTTTAAGCTCATCCCAGATTGCGGCGTCACGCAAGGATTCTTCAACAATCCTGTCAAGTTCTTTCTTGCTTTTGATTCCGTGTGTGCGAGGACCGAAAGCGATGTTATCGTAAATGCTCATCGGGAACGGATTGGCTTTCTGGAACACCATACCAACCCTTTTGCGTAGGATATTTACATCCATATCTCCGTAAATATCCTCGTTGTCAAGGCGAATGTCGCCTGTTATCTTACAACCCTCAACAAGGTCGTTCATTCGGTTGAGCGACTTTAAAAGAGTTGACTTACCGCAGCCTGACGGACCGATGAAGGCTGTGATTCTGTTTTTCTTCATACGGATATTTACATCCTTTAACGCATGAAATTTTCCGTAGTAAAGATTCATGTTTTCTATGGTAAATTTATCCATTGTAAAATAGTTATCCTTTCCTGTTACTTCTTGTTGTTTCCAAGTTTCTTTGCAACAAATGCCGAGAGTGTATTGATTGCAAAAACAAGTACAAGAAGTACAACTGCGGTACCCCATGCCTGATCTGTATGAAGTCCTTCGTTGGTAAGTACATACATATGAACGGCAAGCGACCGTCCCGAATTGAGAGGGCCTGCCGCATAGCCTGTTGCCGAACCGTAAGTATAAATAAGTGCGGCTGTTTCGCCTACTATTCTGCCGACAGCAAGAATGATTCCGGCAAGAATACCGGGCATCGCACTCGGAAGAATAATTCTCATAATTGTTCTGAGTTTGCCCGAACCGAGTCCGTAACTGCCCTCACGGTATGAATCGGGAACTGTGAGAAGTGCCTCCTCGGTTGTACGCATAATTGTGGGAAGTACCATAATTGCAAGCGTAAATGCACCGGCAAGAAGTGAATAACCCCAGTTAAGGGCATACACAAAGAAAAGCATACCGAAAAGACCGTAAACAATTGACGGAATACCGGCAAGGGTTTCTGCCATTGTTCTGATTACCTTAACAAGCTTGTTGCCACGCTTTGCGTACTCGGCAAGATAGATTGCCGCTCCCACACCGAACGGTACGGAAATTATAAGTGTTACAAGCGTAAGAACAATTGTGTTGATAATCGACGGCATACACGATACATTGTCGCTGTTGTACTCAAGTGAGAACAGCTCGGGGGTAAGGTTCGGAACACCCCGCACAAGAACATAGGCAATGATAAATATGAGAGCCGCCGCAGAAAGTGCCGCCGCAAGACCTACAAGAATGAGCAGTACAAGTGAAAGGGGCTTTCTTTTGTAGGCTTTCATTCTCTGTTTAAACGATACTTTGTTGATTGCCTTAATCTGTGACACATCAACCAAAGAGGCATCGTTTTTTATGTTATCGCTGTTAGCCACGCTTTTCACTCCTACTCTTTATAGCCTGCATTGAAAGTGTGATGAGCAGAACAAATACGAACAGAACAACACCCGTTGCAATAAGTGCCTGACGGTGCAAGCCTGTTGAATAACCCATTTCAAGAACAATGTTTGCGGTCAGGGTACGAAGTCCGTCCGTAACGCTGTGCGGAATCTGAACCTGATTGCCTGCAATGAGTACAACTGCCATTGTTTCGCCCAATGCTCTGCCTATGCCGAGAACAACTCCTGCAAGAACGCCTGATTTTGATGCCGGAAGAATTGTCTTGAACACACTTCTTTCCTTTGTTGCTCCAAGTGCCAGAGCACCTTCGTAGTAGCTTTCGGGAACTGCCTTGATTGCCGACTCTGACACACCGATGATTGTCGGAAGAATCATAACTCCGAGTACGATTGACGCCGCAAGCCAGCTTGAACCGTTACCGCCGAAGTTATCACGGATGAACGGTACAACTACCATAAGTCCGAAGAAGCCGTAAACAATTGACGGGATGCCTGCCAAAAGCTCTGTTGCCGGTTTAAGCACCTTGTAAAGCGGTGCAGGGCAAAATCTCGCAAGAAATACTGCTGTGAAAATCCCTATCGGGACGCCGATTATAATTGCTCCCGCAGTAACATATATGCTTGCGATAATCATATCAAAAATTCCATATGATGCAGGCACATTCGTAGGCGCCCATTTCTGTCCGCCTACGAAATCAAAGAAGCCTATTTCTGCCATTGCAGGAACACCGTTACAGAATAAGAATATACAGATTATGACAACCGCCGCTATACTTGTTACAGCTGTGAGGAAGAAAACTCCCTGCATTGCCTTTTCACGAAATCTGTTTAATCTCATTTAATTATGTCACTCCAAACAGTTGTTTCACCTGTGTAAATTGATTTTACTTGATCAAGTGTGAGGTCATCACATGTGTTTGCATTGTTTACGATTACTGCGATACCGTCTTTTGCGATTGTTTCAGCCTTGAGTGCGCTCTTTTCTTCATCTTTAAGGTCACGGGACGCCATACCGATATCACATGTGCCGCCCATAGCTGACTGCATACCTGCCGATGAGTCGGATGTCTGGATTTCTACTTTAGCGTTTGTGTTTACCTTCTGATAAGCCTCGGCAAGCTTTTCCATTACAGGTGATACCGAAGAAGAACCTGCTACGCTGATTTTGCCTGACGGCTTCTTACCGCTGTATGCGGCATTTTCCGAAACTGTTACATAACCGTTGTCCGAAACAATCTTCTGACCGTCTGAGCTCATTATGTAATCGACAAAATCCTGAGCAACATCGCTGAGTTCGCCCTTGTAAGCAATGTTAAACGGACGGCTTACTGCATAGTCGCCTGATTTTACATTATCGGCTGTTGCCTCAACACCGCCGATTTTAAGAGCCTTTACCGTATCGTTGAGTGAACCGAGTGAAATGTAACCGATTGCCGCCTCGTTATCCTTAACATTTGTGATAACAGCCTCTGTGCTGTTGATTGTTACAGCCGAAGTAGTTGTGTTGTCTGTCTTGTTGTCGCCGTCCTTAACAAGAACGCCTGTAAGCTCTGTGAATGCGTCTCTTGTGCCTGAGCCTTCTTCTCTTGTTACAACAGAGATTGTTTTTGATGCGTCAAACTTTGCGGCATCCGAACCTGCGTCGGATGAACCGTTTGATGAAGAGCCTGCACCGCCGCAGCCTGCAAATGCAGAAACTGCAAAAACACCGAATAATGCTGTTGCCGTAATTTTTTTAGTCATAGATTTCATTTGAATTTTCTCCTTAAATTCATATCATTTGTGTACCTCTTTTGTACAACATCAGTCTATGACTGTTTTGTAAAATACGCTGTTTGTCAATTGTAAAAAGAGTGTAAATAAAAATATAGGTTTTGTATGCCAAAATAAATTTTTACAAATTTGCGTGACAAAGCCTTTTATTTGTGGTACAATATTACAGAAGTATGCAGGATGTAAAATAATTCCTGCAAAATTTCAAAATCAACTTACATAAGATTTACAGAGAAATATTATTCCAAGGAGGTCATTTTAGTGGCTGAAA
>OGYJ01002127.1_pt1 | contig 14088 bp, 10 predicted proteins | sample 1576531 | NCBI WGS metagenome assembly OGYJ01 (sample SAMEA3541574, study PRJEB24748) | human gut metagenome | biome: human gut; feature: human-associated habitat; material: faeces | place: China | collected 2012 | reverse complement strand
GCATGGAAGGAGAAATTATGAATCAGAGAGTGGGAAGAAGCAGTATCCGTCTGGCGCAGCCGGTGTGTGTGATCGCCGGTGCCGCTATTGTAGGGAAAAAAGAAGGCGAGGGACCGTTAGGAGCCCTGTTTGACATGGTGGGAGAGGATGATCTCTTCGGCTGTAAGACCTGGGAGGAGGCGGAAAGCAATCTTCAGAAGGATGCAGTCTACATGGTCATGGAAAAGGCGGGGTGGAAAGCAGAGGATGTCTCGTATCTCTTCGCCGGTGATCTGTTGGGACAGTGCATTGCCACTTCCTTCGGCATTTCCGCTTACAATATTCCCCTGTTCGGAGTCTATGGTGCCTGCTCTACCTGCGGGGAAGCGCTGACACTGGGAGCTGTGATGGCAGCGGGAGGCTATGCGGAGCATGTGGTCTGCGTGACATCCAGCCATTTCGCCAGTGCGGAGAAGGAGTTCCGCTTTCCGTTAGATTATGGGAACCAGAGACCTCTGTCTGCCAGCTGGACGGTGACAGGAAGCGGAGCCTTTGCCCTGGGGCTGAATCAGAAATGCAGAGCTCACATCACCGGCATGACTCCCGGGCGGATCGTGGACTATGGACTCAAGGATTCCATGAACATGGGGGCCTGCATGGCACCTGCCGCCGCAGATACCATAGAACGCCACCTGGAGGATTTTCATGTGCAGCCACAGGAATATGACCGGATCATCACCGGGGATCTGGGAAGCGTGGGACAGACAGTGCTGATCGATCTGCTGCGGGAGAAGGGAATAGATATTGCCGGCAGGCACATGGACTGCGGCATTGAGATCTTTGATGCAGATGCCCAGGACACCCATGCCGGTGGCAGCGGCTGCGGCTGCAGCGCAGTGACTCTGGCAGCATATATTCTCCCGAAGCTGGAATCCGGTGAGTGGAAAAAAATCCTCTTCCTACCCACCGGAGCCCTGCTCAGTAAGACCAGTTTTAATGAAGGGAAAAGCGTGCCGGGAATCGCACATGCGGTGGTATTGGAGAGTCCGGTGGTGAAATAGGGAAAAGCAGCAGGTCAGAAATGATTTGCTGCTTGATTTTTGCATGCACACTTCTCAAAAAAAATTACGAGTTCTCGTAGAAATGCAAATACATTTATGATATACTTTATTTGAGTTTTTATGTCAATTTTGATTTTGTACTTCCACAGAATCTGCAAAGGAGAAATGTATGGACGTATCATATAACAAATTTTTTAAGATGTTGATCGACCGTAAAATGAAGAAAAAAGATATTTGTGAGCAGGCTGGTATTGCTACCAGTACCATGGCAAAAATGGCAAAGGACGAAAATGTTTCATTGGATGTTCTGGCTAGAATATGTCGTGCACTTGATTGTACAATGGATGACATCTTAGATGTACTCCCGGCAGAGAACGAGAAATAATATTGGGAAGGTGCGAAAAAATGAAGAGACGGGAATATAGCGCAGGAGCAGTGAAGTTTTCGTTTTGGTTCATGGAATTTAAGACAGTGGTAAAGTTCTTGTCTGAGGGCATGACACTGGATGAAATCAAGGAAAAGAATCAGAATGAAAATCTCTTTGGCGCACCGACTACACTTCGTGCAGGTCAGATATTTTCTACGGTATCGGCAAGAATAAAGGCACTTGATACGTCCTTTTATCCGGTATTTATGGAAAGTGACCTTGCGACACAGAAGTTGTTTGCATTAGCAGGTGCAATGGCTCATGACACACTTTTCTTTGATTTTGTGTACGAGATCGTAAGAGAGAAAATGATCATTGGGAGCAATGAGTTTTCTGATAGTGATATAAGTATATTTTTTAAGAATAAACAGTTGCAGGACGAGAAGGTTGCAAAGTGGACGGATGCGACACTAAATCGTCTTGGCAAAACATATAAGACCATGCTTTTTGAATCCGGTATGACAGATAAGGGAACTCCTCGTATTATCTTAAAGCCAATCCTTGATCCGGTTATGGAACACTGGCTTTTTGATCACGACATGGAACCAATCGCAAAAGCACTTACGGGGGTACGATAATGGCAAGCATAGAAGAAAGACTGGACAAAATGGAAGCAAAAATCAAGGAACCAAAGTTCCGTGATACCACAGGAAAGGCAAATGAGGTCAATTACTGGGTATTTGATTATGCTCCGGAGCATGAGCTGATTGTCCGTGATAGAATAGAATACTTGAAAAATAAAAATTCCAGAGGAACCGATGGCTTTGAACTGGTTGTATATGATTTATATGATCTGCTCATAGCACATTTGCAGGATAAAAATTTCATGGAAAAATGTTATCAGATGGAAGAAAAGAGGGGTATTGTAAAGGTTGCATCCGCAATACAGCGTTCTCTTAAAATCACTGATAAGGATAACATGATTGTGGAATATATTGCAGAGCATACATCGGAAAATTCCGTAGTGTTTCTGACAGGAGTGGGAAAATGCTATCCGTTGCTACAATCACCGGAGGTATTCAACAAAATTCTTTACAATATGCCACAGCATTTTGCAAAGGTGCCTATGGTGCTGTTCTATCCAGGAACCTATACCGAACAGGAACTCATCATATTCAACGAAGTTCACGAAGATAATTATTACCGGGCATTCCGGCTGGTACGATAACAGTGTGAAGCATGACGCTTCACACGGAAAAATGCAAAACAGCGTTTTTCTAAGAACGGATGAAAGGAAAGGTATGTAGTATGCAGATAAGAGAAATGTTTGCAAAACCGATAGACCGTGATTTGCAGGGCGTTATTATTGTGGGGCAGGATGAGACTGCCAATGTCAAGCAGGAGTTAGAAGAATACGTTGTCACAAGAGAATTACAGAAGCATTTTGCAGATTTTTTCGCAGCATATAAGACTGGAATTACAGGAAATACATCAAAAACAGGTGTATGGATTTCCGGTTTCTTTGGAAGTGGTAAATCTCATTTCTTAAAAATCCTATCTTACCTTCTGGAGAATAAAGAGATTGCAGGCAAGAAAGCAATCGACTATTTTGTGGACAATAATAAAATAGCTGATCCGATGGTACTTGCAGATATGCAGTTTGCCGCAAACACACCGACCGATGTTGTTCTTTTCAACATTGATTCTAAGAGCGATTCCAACAGCAAACAGAATAAAGATGCCATTGTAAACGTATTCCTGAAAGTATTCAACGAAATGCAGGGATATTGTGGTGCTATGCCATTTCTGGCTGATTTAGAGCGCAGGCTGAATGAAGAAGGCAAGTATGAGGAATTTAAGCAGAAGTTTGAAGAAAACTATGGAGATGCGTGGAAAGATTCCAGACAGGACTTCGATTTCATACAGGATGATATTGTAGATACTTTAATAGATATGAACTTTATGAGTGAAGCTGCCGCAAGAAACTGGTGCGAGAAAGCTGCTGAACCATACAAGATTAGTATTGAGGATTTTGCAAAACGTGTAAAGGCATATATTGATCGCAAGGGCAACAATCATCATGTGGCATTTCTTGTGGATGAAGTGGGACAGTATATCGGGGATGATTCCAACCTTATGCTGAATCTCCAGACCGTTCGTGAGGAACTGGGAAAAGAGTGCAACGGTAAAGCATGGGTGATTGTAACAAGCCAGCAGGATATTGATTCCATTACCAAGGTAAAAGGCAATGATTTCTCTAAGATTCAGGGACGATTTGATACAAGAATTTCCCTTTCTTCTGCAAACGTAGATGAAGTTATCAAAAAGCGTATTCTGGATAAAAAGGACACTGCAGCACAGATGCTGCGTCTGCTCTATGGGCAGAAAGCAACCACAATCAAGAATAAGATTGTGTTCAATGATGGCGTAGAGAAAAAATTATATGCAGATGAAAATGACTTTGCACTGGTTTATCCGTTTGTGCCATATCAGTTCAATCTCCTTGCAAGTGTATTGACCTCTATCCGTACCCACGGTGCATCCGGAAAGCATTTGTCAGAGGGTGAGCGTTCCATGCTTGCCATGTTCAAAGAGTCTGCAATGGATTATAAGGAGCATGAGGAAGGCACACTTATTCCGTTCCATGCGTTCTATGATGCACTGGAGAATTTCTTAGACCACAGCCACAGAGGAGTTATCATTAAGGCTTATGACAACAGCTTTATCAATCCAGATCACAAGACAAAAGATGTATTTGCAATCAATGTATTGAAAACATTATTCATGATCAAATATGTTAATAATGTTATTGAGGCAAACATTGATAACATCACAAGCCTTATGATTTCCGATATTGATGATGACCGTATTGAGCTGAAAGCAAAAGTAGAGGACGCTCTGAAAGTGTTGATGCGTCAGATGCTTGTGCAGAGAAATGGGGAAATCTATGTATTCCTGACCGACGAGGAGCAGGAGATCAATCGTGAAATCGAGAGTCAGAATGTGGAAATGGCAGAAGTAATCAACAAGGCTTCTGAGATGATTTTTGAGGACATTTTCACAGATAAGAAGTACCGCTATCCGGCATTTAATGGCAGATATGCGTTTTCTTTCAATTCTACTGTGGATGACAGACCATATAAGGCAAATCAGAACTATGATATTGGAGTACATATCTTAACACCTGCGGCGGATATGGGAACTGATGATACAACACTTCGCATGGTGTCTGGACAGGGCAGAGAGGTTCTTGTTGTTCTGCCGGATGACAGAGCATTTATGGATGAAATACAGAGATACTTGAAGATAGAGAAATTTCTGCGTTTGAACACATCTTCTGCATTGCCACAGTATGAAACAATCAAAGAGGGCAAGCGTCTCGAGATGCGTGAGCGCAATGCCAATGCCAGATTATATTTATCAGAAAGTCTGAAAGATGCGGATATTTATGTGAATGGGGATAAGGCACAAATCAATGCAAAAGAAGTATCCACTCGTATCAATGAAGCACTTGGCAGGCTTGTATCGACTGTATATCATAAGCTGTCATATATAGATGCAGCATACGGTGAGGATGATATTCGCAAGATGTTTAAGACCTCAAACCAGATTTCACTTAATCTTGAAGGCGGTACAGAGCCAAATGTTCATGCATTGGATGATGTATTAAGCTATGTTGCGGACAACACCCGTATGCACATGAAAACCTCTATGAAGAGTATTAAGGATAGATTTATGAAAGCCCCTTATGGCTTTGTAGAAGATGATGTACATTGGCTTGTAGCAAAACTGTTCCGTAGAGGTGATTTAGCATTTTATATGAATGGATCTTCGGTATCGACACACAACAAGGAAGCAGAGGAGATCATCAATTACATCACGAAAAAGAGCTATGTAGACAAGCTGATGATGGAGCAGAAAATCCGCGTATCAGAAAAAGAGAAAAAGGTCACAAAGGATGTCATGAAGGAATTGTTCGGTGCAACCGGAAATTCAGATGATGAGGATACGATGATGAACGCCTTTGTAACTTATGCAACGAAGCTGACATCTACACTTGGAGAATTGGAAGTACGCTATGAAAGTACCAGGTATCCGGGAAAACATATCGTAGAGTACGGAAGAAAACTCCTTTTTGGTCTGGTACAGATACAGACACCGACAGAATTTTTCCAGGCAGTTGCAAAGAAACAGGATGATCTGCTTGATTTCGCAGAGGACTATGAACCCGTAAAAGCATTCTTCAACAGCGAGCAGAAAACAATCTTTGATAAAGCGGTATTGTATCTGAGTAAATATGATGACAGTAAGACTTACATCGTAGATGAAAATCTGGAAAATATTGTTGCTCAGATTAGCGAGATTGTAAAAAAGCAGTCTCCATATAGTGATATTCCGAAATTGCCGGAACTACTGAAAAAGTTCAGCGATGTATATTCAGACATACTGGATGAGCAGCTAAAGCCGGTGCTGGATTCTGTATATGATTCACAGAAACGAGTATTTGATGTGCTGAATACCAAAGAGTATGCGGAAACCAAGAGAAGCAGCTATTCAGCATTGTTTGATGAAATCACGAATGCGGCGAAAGGCTGTACGAATGTATCAGTACTTAGAAGTTATGCTGACAGGGCAGAAACACTGAAAATTCGTCTGTTAAATGAAATGACACAGACAGATCAGAATATTGCCTTAAAGAAAGCTGAAGAAGTCCGCAAGAGACTGGAAGCACAGGCAAAAGAAGTCGGAAATGTGGATCAGGCTCAGATTGAAGCTGAAGTGCAGAAAAAGGTCGAAAAAGTGAAAAAGACCAAGAATGTATCCATTAAGAGTATTACGAAAACTGCTTCATGGAGACTGGAAAATACAGAGGATGTAGACAAATACTTGAATGAACTGCGTCTGAAACTGGTCAGTGAGCTTGATACAGATACCATAGTCAATATTGAATTTTAAATTGTTATAGGCAGGAGGCGTTTCATGGAAACAATTGTTTTATATCATGGGAGCAGTCAGATAGTGACAGAACCCGAGATAAGAATAGCAAAATTTAACAAAGACTTTTATTTCGGCTTTTATTGTACATTGCTTCCGGAACAGGCAAAAAGATGGGCGACAAGGTATACTGGTGTAGGATATCTGAATGAATATGTATATACACCGGATGAATCGCTTAATATCAAAAAATTTCCTGAAATGACAGAAGAGTGGCTTGACTTTATAGCAGCATGTAGACTTGGAAAATCTCATAATTATGACATTGTGGAAGGACCTATGGCAGATGATACAATTTTTAACTATGTACAGAATTTTGTAGATGGAAAAATCAGCAGAGAAGCATTTTGGAATTTAGCAAAGTTCAAAAAACCAACGCATCAGATAAGTTTTCATACGGCAAGGGCTTTGACTACATTATCTTTTTTGAAAGGAATTGAGGTGACGGATCATGAATGATAATTCCTTATTTTTCTTATGCAGCTTAATTGAATTTATTGGCAGACAGCAGAAGCAACGCCGAGGTAGGATAGTAGAACTTCTTGGGGAGAATGTAATAAAGCGGATCTATGATTACGCAGATGTTTTTCACTGCGAACCAATAGAGAAAGTTGCAGATGATTTTATATTACGTTGTCAGATACCCATGGATGATTATGATAATGTAAAATGTTGCAGATATGAAGTTCCGGATTATTGGGAGATTGGCGAAGTGTATGAGCGCCTAATCGAGGATTTGAAGAAAAGCTCTGGTAAAGAAATGATAGATTGTATAAAAGAGGTTTATGCTTCTTGGATTAATGATGCGATATCGAATTACAATACTGACTTTTATTATCAATCCAGAGATTATATTTATGAGTGCTTCAAAGAAGGACAGGTTTGTGCATAGGTAAGAGTAATAACAGAAAAATTTGTCAAGATCAGCAGGAAGGGAAAAATGAATAAAACAGCAATTAGGAATTTTGCCATATGGGCAAGAAACAGGCTTATAGCAGATATAAAATATCGTGCCGGATTGATGGGCATTACAGAAAATGGCATTGCAGATGCCCTGCCACAGTCAAATAGTACAACCGAGTTCTACGATATAGGAACGGCAGAACCGTATGCTATTAACGGAGAGGAAATCAAACAGCGTCGTGCATTGGTGGATGTGATCCGGGCAAAAGAAGAGGATTCTGATTATGCGGTAGCGTACAAATATATCATAGAGGAAGTTGCTTATACCTGGTTCAATCGTCTGATTGCAGTACGTTTCATGGAAGTAAATGACTATCTCCCTTCTCATGTGAGAGTATTATCCGCAGAGAGTGGCAAAACAGAACCAGATATTGTTACCAATCCATTCGATGCTGAACTGAATCTTTCAAGTGCAGAAGAAGAGAAAATAATCACATTAAAGAGAGAAAACAAACTTGACGAAGCATTCAAGATGCTTTTTATCAAACAATGTAATGCTTTGAATGAAATTCTTCCGGCTTTATTTGAAAAGACAAGTGATTATACTGAGCTTCTGTTAAATCTGTCTGTAATTGATCAGGATGGAGTTGTGTATCATTTGGTACATGATATTCTGGAGGAAGATTTTAACGTCAGCGCAGGAGGACAGGTAGAAATCATCGGCTGGATGTATCAGTATTATAATACTGAGCCAAAGAATGATGCCTTTGCGAAAAAAGGAAAGATTACAAAAGAGGAAGTTCCTGCTGTTACGCAGCTTTTTACACCGGACTGGATTGTACGCTACATGGTAGAGAATAGTCTGGGAAGATTGTGGGTAGAAGGACACCCGGATGCAGATTTGCAGGGTAAGTGGAAGTATTATCTGGAAGAAGCAGAGCAGGAGCCGGAAGTACAGGCAGAGCTTGCTAAGATTCGTGAAGAATATGCAAAGCTGAAACCAGAGGATATAAAGCTCATTGATCCCTGCATGGGAAGTGGACATATCCTTGTATATGCCTTTGATATATTCATGCAGATCTATGAAAATGCAGGTTGGTCAGCAAGAGAAGCTGCACAGAGCATTGTGGAGCATAACATCTATGGACTGGATATAGATGATCGTGCTGCACAGCTCAGTTATTTTGCGGTTATGATGAAAGCAAGACAGTATGACAGGCGAATTTTCACCCGTGGAGTGCGTCCAAATGTCTATGCGATACAGGAGAGCAACGGTATCAACAGGGAACAGCTCAAATATTTCGGTGCAGAATTGGACGAGATGGAGAAAAATACAGCCATTTTGCAGATAGAGGGACTTCTGGATACTTTGGTAGATGCAAAGGAGTATGGTTCTATTCTTAATGTGGACGAATACGATTGGGATTTGCTTCGCAGATGGGTAAACAGTACTGACACGGAAAGTCAGATTACTTTTGATACCTATGGATTGGACGTGACAGCGGAAAAACTGAAAGAACTGATCGAGATTGGTGCGATTATGGCACAGATGTATGAAGTTGTGGCTACAAATCCACCGTATGCAGGGACAAGCAATCTCAGTGCTAAGGTGAATAACTTTGTGAAGAAACATTATCCGGATAGTAAGGCGGATTTATATGCAGTATTTATTGAACGATGTGGCGAGATGCTAAAAAAGAATGGCTATCAGGCGATGATTACACAACATGGATGGATGTTTTTGTCTAGTTTTGAAAAGTTGCGTACAAAGCTACAACAGAGAAATCTTGTAAATATGGCTCATTTAGGTGCGAGAGCATTTGAGGAAATTACTGGCGAAGTAGTACAGACCACTAGTTTTGTAATAGGAAAAAATCATGTTGACGGTTACAAAGGAATGTATAGTAGACTAGTTGCGGAAAATTCACAAGATGGCAAAGAGAAAATGTTCCTCAAGAAAGATAATAATAACAAGTATGTTATAGAGCAAGATATGTATAATAAGATTCCTGGCATGGTTTATGCATATTGGCAAGGAGAAAAATTTGTAAATATATTTGATAAAAGTGTTAAATTGGGAGAAATTGCATTCCCAAAACAAGGATTACATACTGGAGATAATAATGAATATTTAAGACTCTGGAGTGAAGTTAATAAAAATGAAATTAATTTTTCGGAACAAAATAGCTGGAATTATGATTATAAATGGGCAAAGTTAAATAAAGGGGGAACGTTTAGAAAATGGTATGGGAACTTTGACTATGTAATAGAGTGGGAAAATGATGGAGCAAAAATAAAAAACAATGGGAAGTCTGTTGGCGCAAACAATAAATTGTTTTTGAAAAATATAATAGGATTTACAGATATTACAACATATAAACCGTCATTTAGAAGGTATGGAAAGGGATGGATTTTCGATGTGTCAGGACCTTCACTTATAAATGAAAATACAGGGTATAGTGATGAGTTTTTGCTAGGTTTATTAAACAGTACCGTTGTTGATTTAGCAATGAGTGTACTTAGTCCTACAATGCATATGAATCAAACAGCATTAAGCAAAATATCATTTGATAAGATAGAAAATGTAAGTCAATTATCAAATGTAGAGGAAACGGTATTGTACTGCATTAATATTAGCAAAAAAGATTGGGATTCTTTTGAAAATTCATGGGATTTCAAACGGCACCCATTACTCTCAGCAATACCTCAAAATTCAGCATTATTTGATGATACAAATGATATTGATTTAGCCGAATGCTATACCTGCTGGGAGAATGAGTGCAATGAGCGGTTTAATCAACTTAAGGCAAACGAGGAAGTGCTAAACCGCATTTTCATAGATATTTACGGTTTACAGGATGAATTGACACCGAAAGTAGAGGACAAGGATGTGACTGTCCGTAAAGCAGACTTACAGAGAGATATTAAGAGTCTGGTTTCTTATGCAGTTGGCTGTATGTTTGGTCGTTATTCCTTGAATGAGGAAGGACTGGTATATGCAGGCGGTGAGTGGAATGATAGTAAGTACACCACATTTATACCGGATTCGGACAATATTATTCCAATCACAGACGAGGAATATTTAGAGGACGATATTGTATCACGCTTCTGCACATGGCTAAAGACTGCGTTCGGAGCAAAGTCATTAGAGACAAATCTGGATTTTATTGCAAAGGCACTTGGAAACAAGGGTGATACAAGCCGAGAGATTATCCGCAATTATTTCCTGAATGATTTCTTCAAAGACCATTGCAATACCTATTCTGTCACTGGTTCCGGCAAGCGTCCGATATACTGGCTCTTTGACAGTGGCAAGCAGAATGGATTTAAGGCTTTAATATATCTGCACCGTTACAATGCGGACACAATCGGTAATGTTCGTGCAGATTATCTGTATCGTATGCAACGTGTCTATGAATCAGAGATTGGTCGTATGCAGGATATGGTTGATAACAGTAAGAATAGTCGTGAAGTATCACTTGCGACAAAGCGAAAGGAAAAATTACAGAAGCAGCTAAAGGAGTGTCGTGAATATGATGAAAAAATCGGACATCTGGCACTTTCAAGAATAGAACTGGATCTGGATGATGGTGTCAAGGTTAATTACCGTAAGGTTCAGACGGCATCAGATGGAAAATTCTATGAGATACTGGCAGATTCTAAGAATATCATGACGAAACAGTGATTAAATAGTAATTTAGCAGGAGAGGATGGCGAGAAAATGTGTTATGCTGGTACAATACAAATACAAGACATAATATATCAGTATAGGCTGAGCAATTTTGAACTGTATATTTTTAATTATGAAGCGCCTTTTATTAAATGGAAACCTATAATAGAGATTATAAAGGATGATTGGATTGTATTAAGAGACAATATGGGAATAGATATATATGCAAAACTGGATAATGCAAGACTAACTTCAGCTTTTGAATATAAATTTGATGTATTAGCTATTGTGGTGTGTGCTTCAGCTGCTTGTAAGGACATTGATAAAGGCGAATTAAAATTTAATGAGATGTGTATACAATCAGATATATTAGATTGCTTTTTTAGACACGATAAAACATATAGACGAGAAATGTTAGAAATACTTGCTAGCGAATTTCAAATTGAAGATTTACCTAAATTTGAAAAAAGGGAAGAATTTAGATTTGTACTGGATAATGTTGAATATAATTGTAAATTTACAACTGTATCACAAGGTTATGAAAAAGAATCCATAAATGGTTTCAGAAATGCTCTGATAATTTCTTCTAGTGAGATTGATGATGTAGAAAAAGCATGGAAAATTATGAAAACAGTTAAAAAATTTATTCAGTTTATTTCGCAGTCAGCGGCTGTAACATTCGCAAATCCAGTGAGAATGGTTCAGTCTGGCAATTATAATGATATTAATATCTACATGAATGTCAGACCTGATGAAAACGCAACAATTAGAAAAGAACTGGTTATAGAATATGATGAAATAAAAGATGGATTGGGAAAATTGTTTGAAATGTTTTATCGAGATGAAATTTGCAATCGTTCTCTATTTATATGTGATTCACAAAAGATAACATATATGGACATAATGAATATCTGTGCGGCATTTGAAGCACAGTTTAGAGAAAGTTATGGTAATAAGTATAAAATACAGAAACAAGAAGATGTCAAAAATAAATTGGTAAAATTTATTGAAAATCATAAAACGGAATTGATAAATGAGAATGAAGAAGAAGCATACAGTGATATTATGCAAGGTCTTAAAAATGTTACTGAAACATTGCAGGCACGTATTCAACAGTCGCTTGATGAATTGGAAAATGATTATGGAAAAGAAAGAATAAAAGCAAGATTTATGGTTGATTATGAAAATATGCCATGTCGAATAAAAAATAGTAGAAATGCAATGGATCATGGAAGAAAGAATTATAAACTAAGTTATAATGAATATTTAGATTCGGAATTGTTAAGAGCTATTGTATATATGCTTGCGTTAAAAAAAGCAGGGATAGTTGATAAAAATAAGTTGATTAGTGTAATTGATAAGATTTCATATAATAGATAGGAGATTATTATGGCAGAAGATACGCTGTTTTCCGGCGAATCAAAGAATGTTGAGTACAAAGTGACTGTACCAGAAAAAAGCGAAAAATATATGAAAACAGTGGTAGCTTTTGCCAATGGTAGAGGTGGCAGGATTGTTTTTGGAATAGATGATAAGACCTTGGAGATTGTGGGAATGGATGTAGATAACATCTATAAGGCGATGGATGCCATTACCAATGCAATCTCTGATTCCTGTGAGCCTGCAATCAGACCGGACGTGGCGCTGCAGACGGTTAAAGATAAGACTGTGATTGTGGTTGAGGTATTTCCGGGTGCAGAGCGTCCGTATTATATCAAATCACAAGGTATGTTTGAGGGTACTTATGTGCGTGTGGCAGGCACAACCAGACATGTGGAAGATTACATGTTAAAAGAGTTGATTCTGGAGGGAAAGAATCGCCATTTCGACAGTGAAATATGCCAGAATATGAAAATAACGGATGATGAAATTGAGGAACTTTGTAAGAGTATGAAAGAAACTGCCATAAGAAACACATGGCAGGACAGCGAAAAGGCAAAGGTTAAGGATGTTACCAAGAATGTACTGATTTCATGGGGTGTTCTGAAAGAGGAAGGCGGAGAGGTTTATCCGACCAATGCGTATGCACTTCTGACCGGACGAATGTTTCAGCAACCTGTTATTCAATGTGGCGTATTCAAGGGAACTAATCGTGCTCACTTTGTTGACCGTAGGGAATTTGAAGGCTCCATTCAGGAACAAATGGAAGCAGCATATCAGTATGTCCTTGAAAAAATCAACATGGGAATGACAATAAAGGGTATGTATAGACAGGATGTGTATGAACTGCCTACGGACAGTATCCGTGAGCTGATCGCAAATGCCGTGGCTCACCGTAGCTACCTTGAGCCGGGAAACATTCAGGTGGCATTGTTTGATGATCGATTAGAGATTACTTCTCCGGGAATGCTTCTGAATAATGTTACGATTGCAAAAATGATGGAAGGCTACTCAAGACCGAGAAATCCTGCAATCGCAAGAGCTTTTGCATACATGAAAATTATTGAAAAATGGGGAACCGGAATACCGAGGTTATTTGAAGCCTGTGAGGAGTATGGATTACCGAAGCCGGAGCTGATTGATTTTGATGGCGATTTCAGAGTAAATATGTATCGAAAAAGGGATGCTAATACAGAAACTAACACAGAAACTAACATAGAAACTAACACAGAAACTAACACAGAAAATGTAGGGAGAATAATTAGGCTCATGGGTGAACAGCCTTCCATTACAGTAAAGATGATTGCACAGCAGCTTGGGCTTTCTGTTGGAGGAGTTCGTTATCATATCAATAAATTAAAGAAAGATGGTGTTGTGGAGCATATCGGTTCTTCTAAGAAAGGTACATGGGTAATCCATGATTAAAATTGTTGTATTGCGAGTGGAATAGTATACTAAAAGCAAAAGGTGAACAATTAAAGCGATTATGCCGATATACAATGTGAGTCAGTAAATGGATTTACAATATAATGTGCACAAGGAGGTTACATTATGTCAAAAATTACAGATTATGCTTTTTTGTTTCAAAATTCATCCGGAAAGTCGGCATTTAATCCAATAGGGAGTTTCCAATTATCCCAGCTCAATAGCAGTGCAGTACAATCACAGTTAAAAGCAGCAGGGACGAATACGGCGGCATCGGGCTGGTGATGAAAGAGCACCTTTGGGAACCC
>OGYJ01002111.1_pt1 | contig 14187 bp, 10 predicted proteins | sample 1576531 | NCBI WGS metagenome assembly OGYJ01 (sample SAMEA3541574, study PRJEB24748) | human gut metagenome | biome: human gut; feature: human-associated habitat; material: faeces | place: China | collected 2012 | reverse complement strand
AGTCTGAATGAATTGCTGAAGGAATATTATTTTACGGCATTAAAGGAAATCGGCTTGGTGGAAACCAGAGAGGATGTAGCGAAATATTATTACCATGGCGTGAGCCATTACCTTGGTGCGGAAACGCATGATATCGGCAGATACGGCGACCGTGTACTGGAGCCGGGTATGGTGCTGACGGTAGAGCCCGGACTGTATATCGAGGAATGGGAAATCGGGATTCGGATTGAGGATGATGTTTTGGTGACTGCGGAAGGCAATGAGGTGATGACTGCCGCTATGCTGAAAACAGTGGACGAGATCGAAGCCTTTATGGCGAAGGAATAAGAAATGACGGAGTTTAAGGAAACAGATTTATATGAGCCGATTCGCGCGTTTCTGGAGGAAGAAGGCTATCAGGTGCAGGCAGAGGTGAAGCAGCTGCCGTGCTCAGCAAAGCAATAAAATTATGTCTGGAGTGTGTAGGAATTGGATAAGAACAAATCAATATCAAAAAAAACAGCCAGAATACGCGGATGGATACAGGCAGCTGCCACGCTGCTTACTAATATTCACATCCCCAATTTATTTAAAGGCAAGATCTATCAGGGCAAAGCCAAAACAGTATGCGTACCGGGATTAAACTGTTACTCCTGTCCCGCTGCAACAGGAGCGTGTCCGATTGGGGCATTCCAAGCGGTTGTCGGCTCATTCAAATTTAAGTTTTCATACTACATAACCGGTTTTTTCATTTTGCTCGGTGTGATCCTCGGAAGATTTATATGTGGTTTTTTGTGCCCATTTGGATGGTTTCAGGATCTGCTTCATAAAATACCGGGGAAAAAATTTTCCACAGCCAGACTGAAACCGTTAAGATACCTGAAATATATCATCCTGATTGTTTTCGTTATACTTCTGCCGATGCTTGTAACGAACTCCATAGGAATGGGAGACCCGTTCTTCTGTAAGTATATTTGTCCACAAGGTGTTCTGGAGGGGGCTATACCACTTTCACTTGGAAATGCAGCTATACGCTCTGCACTTGGAAAACTGTTTTCTTTTAAGTGCCTTATTTTAATTACGGTTATTATACTGAGTATTTTGTTCTACAGGCCTTTCTGCAAATGGATTTGTCCTCTTGGAGCAATCTATTCATTATTTAACAAGGTCAGCCTTATGAATATCAAGGTTGAAAGCAGCAAATGTGTCGGATGCGGTAAGTGTTCAAAGGCATGCAAAATGGATGTAGATGTATGCAAAACACCAAATCATCCGGAATGCATACGATGCGGAGCATGTATAAAGGCCTGTCCAAAAGACGCGATCTGCTATCAGTTTATGGGGAGACCATGTTCCCAAAAGGGACATAAGCAATCTTCCAAAACCAACGTGTAACAATCAGCCACACTAATATTATCTAAATTATTATTTAAAGGAGCAATTATCTATGAAGACAAAAAAAACATTAATACCTATTATCACTCTCTGTGCAGCATTATCTCTCACGGCATGTAGCGGATCAGGATCGGCCACAACTGAGAGTTCACAAAAAAACCAGACAGAAGCCACCACTGAAGCTGCGGACAATTCCAACACGAAGCTGGATGATTTATATCAGCAGGAGAACCAGATTTTTGCAGATCATGCGGATGTATGGAACAAGGTATTTGGCATGATGAATAAAAGCAGCGCTGATCCAAGCGGAGATTATGCCGATTATCTGGCCGGCGCCGTGGAATCAAACAAGGAATCCTTTACAGATGATGAACTGAAAACACTTAACGATGATATTGAAACCATCAGACAGATTGAAAAGCAGATATCCGAAATCGAAAATAATAATACAGGATCAGAAAGCGCCGACCAGAACGACAGTTCCGAAGAAATCACACCTTTCAAGAGTTTCTCCGGTAAGGATTTCGATGGTAATTCTGTTGACGAAAGCCTGTTTTCCAATAATGCGGTAACGGTCGTTAATTTCTGGTTTACCGGCTGCAAACCTTGTGTCGCAGAATTATCCAAGCTTAATGAATTAAACGATGCCATCAAATCGATGGGAGGCGAGGTAGTAGGTATCAACACAGAGACCTTTGACGGAAACGAAGATGCTATCAAGGAGGCCGCAGCCATTCTTGACAGTCAGGGTGCCAAATACCGCAATATTTCCATTGACTCTGATTCAAACATAGGTAAATATGCCTCCGACATCATGGCATTTCCTACAACCATACTTGTCGATAGGAATGGTAATATCGTCGGAGATCCTATGCTCGGCGGTATCGATGACCAGAATAACTATGACACTCTTATGAAACAGATCCAATCAGTAATCGATGCTGATAAATAGAATAAATAATCAGATTCAGGGGCAGGATAAAAAGCAAACTTTTTATCCTGCCCCTGATTACATTCTTAATCATGCTCCTTTGTCTTAATCTTATTTTGTTATCTTGACTTTCTTTACTTTACTGTATTTACCATATACTTTCCTGCCTGTAGAATCCTTCTTATATGCACGGACCCGTACATAATAGGTCTTTCCTTTTTTCAGCTTCTTTATGGTCTTCGTTCTCTTCGTTGTATTGACAACCTTCTTGCCCTTGGTGAACTTAGAATTGGTCGCGTATGTGATCTGATATCCCTTTGCTCCGGATACCTTTGAATACTTCACAACCAGATTCCTGCCATTCGTATTCGTAACCTTAAGTCCGGTTGTCTTCTTCACCTTTATCTTCGACCACTTCGCATATACGGTATAATTCTTCTTTGAGCCTTTCTTGATCGAGGTTATCTTCTTCGTATAATTACTATTTGTATACCATCCCTTGAATGCATATCCCTTCCGGGTCGGTTTCTTTAATACAACCTTCTTCGCTGATGTATAGGTCTTCGGATTCTTCCTGTTATTCTTACCCTTATTTAACTTATAAGTAATCGTATATTTTTTCTGGCTTAACTTGCTGACCTGACGTTTCTCAACCTTCTTACATACAGAGCAGGTTCTGCTTTCTTCCCCTGCATTTGAGGTAGTCGGCTTCACTGTCACTGTCCATGCAGTCCAGGTATGACCCTTTGCTGCTATACTGACATTTGTCTGCACTGTCTTCCCACAGGTATCACAAACATAATGTCCACTTCCTGCCGCCGTACAGGTTGCTTTCTTATCTGTTACCAGACGCTTTGATACATGCTTGCAGATAAGCTGTGCCAGCTCTCTTCTCTCAACCGCTCCACATACAGAACAGGTTCTTGTTTCTTCTCCTGCCGTATCATAAGTAGCAGGTGTAACAACCTTCCATTCTCCACAGGTATGTTGATCCGCAAATTCAACCACGATCTTCTGTGGTTTTGTCACATTTTTGATCGTATACTTTCCATCTGCAAATTCTATCCTTGTGCCATTTGCAGATACAAGCACACACCGACCGGCTGCAGCCTTAACTGTAAAGGAATAGTCCTCGCCATAACTGATCGTTTCTCCCTCTTTCTCCGGAAGGATCGTATAATCATCCCCACCGGATGGGATCGTAACCTCATACCGGTTCGGGACCACATCTTCTGCTTTCACATCTATGATGTAGTCTTTTCCAATGTTCTTAATGGTATAGCATCTTCCATCTGTCTTAAGTGTCTCTGCCACTTCATCAGACAGTTTATAATAGTTACCATCAAATCCCCTCACCGCTTCGTATACATAGACAACCGCATGGGCATTGCTGTATCTATCTCTTGCCGATAATGTATAGTCTGAATCTTCAACTACGTCGCCACCTGTTTCTTCCAGATAGCCCTGCGCATTCTCTGTAAGTGTAACTCTGTAATACTCGATGCATCCGTCAGGTTTCGTATTTGTCGCTCTGTTCATCGAAAGCTTAAGATCCCGACCGGTTACATCCGATCCCTCTAATCTGACACCAGCGGTTTCACTCTCTGCCTTCCAGTTATTCTCATAATACTTTATGGCTGCTAACTGATATTCTGCCTCTTCTAATTTCTCGAACCGATAAGAGCCATCTTCTGCTGATGTCGTCTTTTTTGTATCACCGTTTCCTTTTAATTTAACTGTTACACCCGGTACAGGATTGCCTTCGGGATCGCGAACAGTTCCGGAGATCGCATAAGTCTCTATATTCTTTTCAAAGATTGCGGTGTAGGTCTCGCCCTCAAAAACACCGTTTACCGCAGTTGGATAGAGTCCGGTTATGGAATAGGACGGACTACCCTCCTTGCTGTCAACCCACTTCACGAAATGCCAGCCAAGATCTGCCACCGGAAGAACTCCCTTTGGTGTTCCGCTTACTGCCTTGATCGTCTCTGTCAATTCACCGGAACCGGTCTTGTCACCTACCCATTTTACTGTTCCATGCTCGCCGGCCTTGTAGGTAAATGTAACTTCTGTTTCCTTTGTTGTAATCTCTACCGTATGATTTGCTGAGATATCGGATATCGTATAATTGCCATCCTCATCCGGCTTCAGTGTCTTTCCATCCAAGCTTACCCCTTCTAATATGCATCCTGTATCCGGTGTTACTGTAAATACAACAGTCTCACCGGTCTCGGTGATAAGCTCTGTCACTTTCTTCTTATCAACGCTTGCCGATGCATAACTACCTTCCGTCAATTTAAATTCCAGAGTATACAGGTCATATGCTTCTGCATATACATCCTTATCTGTAGTTAATACATGCGTGAAATCATACAAGGTCGTATGTTCCTTATCTTCATACCAGTCGAATGTATGAATCGCATCATTCTTTCCTGTTACAGTCGGTGCCTGGGTCTCGGTAACTGCATGGTTGTAATTCGTATATCCATATCCTGCAAGATCTTTACCACCGGTCGTATAATGGAAGGTCATCTGCATAACGCTTCTGCTTGTTTCTTCCTCTGTTAAATCAAGATACGGATATCGTTCGATTTCTGCTCCGCTTATTATCTGTTTCCATACAAATAACTGCTTTCCTCCGGAAGCCTTCAGATCTTCATTGATACCATTCTGCAGTTTCCAGGCAGCCTTACCGGATTCAAAATCTTCCGCTGTCATAGCTTCATTATCAGTAAATGTCACCTTATGTCCCTTCAAATCCATGGAATATCCGTAAGCTTCCACATCAATATCTCCCACATAACAGCAGGCAGATACCACTGCATTTCCCAAATAAGATGAAACACAACCTGCAATAGGCGCTGCAAATGCATGCGGTTCATTATTCTGGAAGCTGGTTGCAACATTTGTTGTCTTTATATTCGTGGAATAATTATAGCAGTCTCTTATCAGAGCATTCTCTACCCCTCCTACAATTCCTCCGGTATGGGAACCACCTTCAACATCTCCTGTATTATAACAGCCGTAGATCGTACCCTTACTACATATTGCATAAGCAGCAATACCTCCGGCGCAACTGTCCGAAGCTGTAACAGCTCCTGTATTATAACAATAATAGATTCCATACTGTGACAGAGAAACCGGAACCAATTCCTCCGCTTCCGTAGAACCGCTTTCCGAATCATCTGAAGATCCGCCGGATGTATCTTCCCACCCCCCAATAGATGGATTTACGATTATTACATCACCGCCTTCTGCCACACCGGTTCCTGCTGCAATACCTCCGACATATGTTCCTGTAAGTGCTCCTTTATTATAGCAGTTAGCAACATATCCCTTGTTATCTCTTACAATACCGGCTGCCTGACCGGTTGATGTAATTGGCGCTTCATTATAACAGTTCAGGATCTTGCCCTTATTCCAATCACAAATTCCTCCCACATCTCCGCTAATGCGTCCTCCGGTATTATTGATTGCTCCACGATTGACACAGTTTTTTACAATGCCATAATTCATATCTACTATGCCAAAGCAATTTTCACGCTGTTTATCGATCCATTCTACATCTGCTGTATTCACACAGGCATCCATAATTCCATAATTCTTATATACAAAAACAGCACCGCCATGCCCACAATATTTTGTGCGCAGTCTTCCGGCTGTACAGTTCGTAACGGACCCATTATTGAAACCTGCAAATACTGCACATGCAGTTACATAAGACTTCTCTATCGTCAGATTCTTTAAAGCTCCCGATCTGCCGATATATCCGATCAGTCCGCCCTGATTATCATATCCCGGATTTTTCCGATACAAGCCCCGGATCGTCTTATGATTTCCGTCAAAAACTCCCTGATATATAATGTTATATTTCGTAAAATTAACATTATAAGATCCGAGAGATGGCCAGTTGATCACATTTGTCGTTTCATCTGTCCATACATCCCATTCACTTGTATCATTCATCTCAATATCATTGCAAAGAACGACATTCTCCGACAGATGTGCCGTAGCATCATCTCCGTTTCCATTTACATAATCAGCAAATCAGTATAACTGTCCGGCATTGCTTACTGCATAGTATCCTATGTAATTTTCGTCTAATCCAAATGCCTTACAATTCTCCGCCGTGACCTGCTCAGCCGGCTGATAGGAACCATCCACCGTTGCAAATCCATTTTCATCATAGGTCAAGCTCTTGCTGACTTCTCCACATGTACTACATTCTGCCGTATAGGTATATATGCCATCCTTTACACCGGTCAACTTCCAGCCCACCTTTTCCTCATGGAAAGTGATGTGATCTCTTGGCACACCAAAGGTCTCCGTCAGGCATCTGTAAATCTCAAATGAATGTACCATATAGTACATGCTCTTTAAACTATTCGCTATCGTCTCTTTTGATTTATCTCCATAATCTGTTAAAGTTAACTGCAAAGAATCCTTATCTTTGTGCGGAATCTCTACCATCGTTCGGTTCCATGAACCACAAAATACATTCATATTTAACTCTTTTAAAGAAAGAGGCAGCTTAATCTCACGTTGTTCTTTCAGATTTGTATTATTTTCTTTATATGTAGAAAATAAGCCTTCCGGCAAGGTATTCAAGGCACATCCGTCTTCAAATGTTATGTACTTGATTTTTGCATTTCCGCCACCATCCAATGAAGTCGCTGTAAAATCCGTCAAGCATTTTGGATATTCAAGGCTTCGCAGATTACTGATGCTAAATGCCCGGGTTCCAATGGTAGTCACGTTCTGCATATACGGCAGCTCGGTTATATATATATAACGGAACGCTTCATCTTTAATTGTCTTAACACTGTCCGGAATCCGAAGTGATGATACCTTTGAGCATCCCATGAAAGCCTGCTCTTCAATCATCTCTAACTGGCTAGGAAGTTGTATATCGGTAACATTCCCGCAATATGCAAATGCTGCTTTTCCAATTGATATCACGGAATCCGGAATTGCGATCTCCTGTAATCCGTCACAATCATAAAATGCACATATACCGATCGTTGTGACTGTACCAGGAATCACAAGCTTCTCCATCTGATCCAGATTTCGGAATGCTGATTCTCCGATCGTTGTAAGTCCTTCCGCTAATTCAACATCTTTCAAAGCGTAACAGGCATAAAAAGCTTCCTTTCCTATGCTTTCAACCTTTGAGCCTTTTTCGAACCGGATCGTCTCAAGATACTGTGAATTATAAAAGCACCTCTCCGGTATCGTTTCAATGGAAGCCGGAACCGTAAATTCTTTTAAAGACTTACAACCGTAAAGTAAATATTGAACATTCTTTCCAAATGAAGTAAGCTTGCATCCTTCCTCAAATGTAATCTTCTCCAGTGACTCATCCATATAGAACATGCCATGATTGAACGAACCTGAATTGAATTCTGTAACAGATGCCGGAATCGTGATCTCCTTCAGCTTCTTCTGTTGCTGCACCAGTGCTGTTGTTAATTTCTGCATCGTACTTGGAAGATAGATATATTCATACTGGAGATTTTCTGGTGGACTATATACATTAAAATATGTCAGTCCTTCTCCAACTTCTACCTGCACGATATTGTACTTGGCAAATACATCTTCATAATCTGAAAATAATCCAAACTGACCGGAATAGTTTGTATCTTCGCCTCCATATGTGATCGTTGCAATATACTTTTTTTCTTCTGTAGAAGCATAGATACGCCATATATTTTTATAGCTGTCTACCTGCTCTACCAATGCCTCTCCGGTCTTCTGATAATGATATCCGATTCCCTCATCGACTTCTACCTCTGCTGCATCCTCCGTCTGTGCATACGTTGTCATTGACCCATAAAGCGTTATGGGCGTCGCAATCGCAAGCATGGCAAGCATGGCGGCTGTCAGATAATGCTTTTTTCTCTTTGTTTTTAATTTACTCATATTTACCTCCCTTTCATTCATGCACGTATCCCTTATATCCCTAGTACCCCTGCATCCTGTTATACGGATGCTGTCGCATAGTTTATGATCATTTCCTTTAAACGTATCAACTCCGGCATATAATCCCTGTTATCCTCTGCGCCCCATATAAAGCCTCCCGCGTAGTAGGTACATGCTGCCATCATCGTATGTACGGTCACACGCATAAATTCATCCTCCGGTATATCCGTGCGAAGGGTATGATCTTCCTTTGCTTTCTCATACATCATATGCAATCGAGTATCAGCCGAATACACCGACGCATGAAGCTTCTCAAGCTGTTCCGGATCTACGCCCTCATGTGTGACGTAGTGATTAAAGTTATCATTGTACTGAAGCAGTTCCTTATGGTTCAGGTACATTTCAATATAACTGTCCAGCGTGAATATGAATCGTCCGACTGCCGGAATATCCTGAACCGATGAGATTGGTCTGTTCTGATCCAGCTCGTCCAGATATGCTTTCCACTGTGCCGCACAGACTGCAATTACAAGCTCTGTCTTATTCGAATAGCACCGGAATAAGGTCGCCCTGCCGATACCGACCGCCTCAGCGATCTCGCCCATACTTACCGCTTCAATCTTCTTTTCTACAAAGATGCGAAATGCAGTATTCAGGATCCGCTGTCGTCGTTCATTTTCTTTTGCTTTTTGTTTCTCTGATTTGTTCATTACCGTGTTCCTTTTTTGATACGTACTGTATCATTAATTTTATAAGAAATAAAATATAATGTCAATACTCATAAACACATCTTATATATAAGTCAAGGATTTTTTCTGACCTCAAAAAATCAGGCAGCCCTGCTTTGTGGGCTGCCTGTCTCTATTTAAGCTCCAGATATTTCTTAAGCTTTGGTTTTTTCTTTTTATAGTATTCCTGCAGCTTCTCCACCAACAGGGTGAGGTAGCGGAACAGGGATTCTGCCGCGAATCCGAATACCACCATAAGCAGTACGCAGATATTTGACAGATCGGTCAATGCAAATAACTTCTTCAGGAAAAATCCTGAGAATATAAATCCAATGATGTTCAGTCCGATCACACCATATTTCATCTTGTTTAACGGCTCACTGATCTTAAACAGGATCATAAAGCCAACAACGCAAAGCACCATTGTTGCGATCGTACCGATGCTTTCTTCCGGCAGGGCAAATACCTCACCGCAAATCACTAACGCGCCAACCGCAATTACGTCAGTAAGGCCACCCGGAAATGCTTTGAACATGACATTTGTAAGGAAATGTCCTTTGATCCGGTCTCTGTTCGGTTCAAGTGCAAGCAGAAATCCGGGAGCACCGATCGTAAACATACTGACCAATGAGATCTGCGCCGGTTCCAGCGGATAGGTGATCATAAAGATAACCGAGAACAGCGACATCAACAGTGAGAATATATTCTTAACAAGGAACAGGCTGGCGGAACGCTGTACATTATTTACAACCCGTCGTCCTTCGTATACCACATCCGGCATATGTGCAAAATCGGAATCCAGCAGAACGACCTGTGCTGCCTGTGTTGCAGCTTCACTACCGGATGCCATCGCCACGCTGCAGTCCGCATCCTTCATTGCAAGGATATCATTGACACCATCACCTGTCATCGCCACGGTATGCCCCTGCTTTTTAAGTGCCTGCACAAGCTTCTGCTTCTGCTTCGGTGTCACACGACCAAAAACCGTATATTCCCGTACGGCTTTTTTGATCTTTGCATCCGTATCAAGTGTCGTTGCATCCACATAGCTTTCTGCGTTGTCAATACCCGCCTGAACTGCGATCTGTGATACCGTCTTTGGGTTATCACCGGATATAACCTTGATCGCTACATCCTGACTCTTAAAGTATGCAAAAGTCTTTACCGCATTTTCACGAATCGGATTTGCCAGTGCCACAAAGCCAAGCGGTGTTACTCTGTCAGATAATCCATTTGCAATACTGCTTCCTTCATATCTTCCAAATAACAGCACACGATCTCCCTTTTCGGCATAAGGAAGGATCTCTTTCTCGATTGACGCATAATCATCCCGCATGATGAATTCCGGTGCACCAAGCAGATAGATGCCATCCGAAAATGTAATACTGCCGTATTTCAAACTGGATGAAAATGCCAGACGGTCAAGCGGTACTCTGTGTTTTCCGACACTACCGTCTGCCTCATCGGCATATTTCTTCAATGCCTCCATCGTAGCGTTATTATCCTGTGACGCTGCTGTATAATCAATCAGCAGCCCTTTTAATTCGTCCGTCGTCTTTAACGGATTCCGGCTATCCTTACTTAAGAACATATCCTTGACACTCATAACAGGCTCTGTGATCGTTCCGGTCTTATCCACACATAACACATCGACACGTGCCAGTGTCTCGATACTTTTCATATCATGCAGCAGGACTTTTCGTTTTGCCAGATTCATCGTACTGAGTGCCAGTGCAATCGTAGTAAGAAGATATAAGCCCTCCGGGATCATACCAAGGATAGCTGCAACTGTCGAGGTTACACTCTTCCGGATCGAGTCATCATTTACGAAATGGCTCTGCCAGAACAGAATAATACCGATCGGTATAATGATGATACCAACCCATTTTACGATCAGGTTGATCGACCGGATCATCTCGGACTGTTCACCGCTTCCCATGGTCTTTGCTTCCATGCTGAGTTTTGAGATATAGGATTCATTTCCGACCTTTTCCAGTCTGGCATAACATTCACCGGACACCACAAAGCTGCCGGATAACAGAGAACTGCCGCTCGTCTTTTCTACCTCGTCTGCTTCACCGGTAAGGAGGGATTCATTTACCTGAATGCTGCCATCGATAACAACCGCATCTGCACAGATCTGCTTTCCGGCTGTCAGTAAAATGACATCATCCTTTACCAGTTCTTCCGAATGGATCTGCTGTAAAACCCCATCTCTGACTACATCTGCATGAGGTGCATTTAAGAAATTCATTTTTTCCAGTGTCTTCTTCGCACGCAGCTCCTGTATGATACCGATCAATGTATTACCTATGATGATCGGTAAAAAGGTCAGGTTCCGAAAGGAACCAACAAGGATCAATAATACTGTGATAATAAGAAATATTAAGTTAAAGTATGTAAGTGTATTCGACAGAATGATCTCTTTCGTCGTTTTATCCGTCGATATATCGGTCTGATTCGTCAGCCCTTTTTCGATTCGTTTCTTTACTTCGTTTTCTGTCAGTCCCCGGATCGAAGGATTGATCTGATTTGCATGTGTATCGTCCATAAGATTTCCTCTCTGGTCTGTGTTATCAAAACTTTTACACCATTCTACTACATTCTTATGGAAAGAAAACGAAAATAATTGTTAAATTTTGTTAATTCTTTATTCGTCTTTATTCAGGTGATAACCAGCCCCCCATTTTCTTTCTATCCGTTCATTGAACCAAACTTCAGTTTCTTTCTTGTAATCAGATATGCTATTACACCACACAGAATTCCAACCAGAATGCCACCTAAGATATCGGTCGGGTAATGCACATACAGGTATAGTCTGGAAAATGCGATCAGCACCGCAAGCACCAGTGCCGGATACCGGAATTTCTCTTTTGCAAAAAACAATGCAGTTACTGCTGCAAAGGAAGCTGCCGTATGACCGGATGGAAATGAATAATCTGTCGGCTTCTTCACTAACAGGGGAATCGCTGTATTTACATCAAAGGGTCTTGTCCTTGCTACCGCATTCTTCAATATGCCATTACAAAGTATAACGTCAAATACCAGTGCAAGTGCCATCAGGATTCCTGTCTTTCTATGTTTCTTACTGATCAACAGCACGATCGTAAGCACGATCCAGATGACCCCTGCATTTCCAAGTGTCGATACAAATGGCATCACTACATCAAGAAATGCATTTCTCATATGCTCCTGTATAAAATCCAAAATCGTTAATTCCATCTGATTCACCTTTTGTCCTCCTGCCTGTATGTAAATCGCAAACTATTTCTACCGGTCTGCTATGTCGCTTCACTTATGCAAGTGATTTTGTATGTCTTTCAGATAAGTATCACTTATTTATTTTCCCCGGAGGATCTTCACACCACGAACGACCATGAATATTCCTACGATCAACAATGCTGCCGACATTACAGTTGAGAACAATGAATTCATAACAGCCATAAGGCTTGCTGTCTGAATAAGCATGACAATAAAACTAAGCACGATAATGCTGTTTGCCAATATAAAACAACCTCCGACCACAATACATATGACTCCGGCATAAATATTCGCGCCTTTCCGAACTGCCGATCCAATCTTTCTTGCCTTCTCTCGCTGTGCAGGATCCATATCCATGCCGTTCATCATCCGGTCAAATTCCGGAGACAGTCCACTTCCATATCCTGCAGCATCATCATTTACCTGACTGGTATAGACCTTGTTTCCAGCATCTCCTGAAAATGGTGTGCCCGGAGTCCCCTGCTGCCATTGTGAATCCTGTCTGGTATCTGTAACCCATGGTGATGTTTTCTCGCTATTTTCTATTATTATGTCTGCGGGTTGGCTGCCATACACACCATATGGGCCGTTATATCCGGACTGACTGTTGTATCCGGACTGACTATTATATTCGCCATATTGACTGTTATATCCGGAAGTCTGAACGACATCATCGCTCTCTCCTTTTATAAAGTTACGAATTCCCTGTATCAGAAGCAGCACTCCTATACCACCGAAAAACAAAAGGAAAAGTCTCATAATGCCTAACCCTTTTGCCAAAAGACCTACAAAGCCAAAACTCATGAATACCAAAGTTCCCAGAATGCAACCCAGTAATTGTTTGACCCGATTGGATACACTTTCCATCGAATTAATAAACAATACGATTCCTGTCAATGCAAATATCAATCCGAATCCAAGTACAATCCCCCATGTTAAGATTCCTCCCTGATCATACAGGTTTGTTATGCCCCAGACTCCGAGGGCAAGCATCATCACACCAAAGCAAAAGAAAACAAATGCTCCTATTTTTGCTCCTTTTTGTTCCTGCATAAAACCACCTCCGTTTATAGAGTATCACAGAACTGTGTTTTTTTGCACTCCTCCATGTATATTTTTTCGATTTTGTCACCAAATGCCTTCGATGAAAATGCTTCCGATGATACTTCTGTTCCTATAAAGCAAAAAAATCCCCCGCACTTGTCTCCTGTAGTTCTTCGGGCTACAGGCAAATGCGGGGAACCTTTTCTTTATTTGTTGATTTATTCACTCTAATAAGTATGTTTCTTTGACTTTGGTGCTGCAGCTTCAACCTCCTGTGCATTATGATTAGCTGTTGCACATACCTTCTGAACTGCTTTCTTTTTCTTCAATGGATGCTTTGGATTCTTATCCATGATCTACACTCCCTTTCTTATATCTGTATACATATACATAAGGGGTCATGTTTTTTATTCGCACGGCTCGATATCAACACATTTTATTCGATGGCAATGAAGTTCTCCTTTTCGATTGCTTCCGGTGCTTTCTTTGGAAGGGTCAGACGAAGAATACCACTTTCATATTTTGCATGTATATCCTTCTGACTGATACCGTCACCAACATAGAAACTTCTGCTCATGCTGCCGGCATAACGTTCACGTCTGATATACTTACCGTTCTTCTTATCTTTCTCATCCTTATCCAGACCTTTTGCAGCGGAAATGGTGATGTAGCCATCTTCCAGTTTGACATTTACTTCATCCTTCTTAAATCCAGGAAGATCAATGTCTACTTCATAGCTATCATCTGTTTCACGGACATCCGTCTTCATCATGTTCTTAGCATGTTTGCCATACAACGGGCTTTTCTCCGGAAACATTTCCTTTTCAAATTCCTTACCGAATGGGAAATCATCCATCCAATCATCAAATAAACTTTCTCCAAAAATACTAGGTCTTAACATAAGTCATTACTCCTTTCAATTTCAAACCA
>OGYJ01002106.1_pt1 | contig 14214 bp, 9 predicted proteins | sample 1576531 | NCBI WGS metagenome assembly OGYJ01 (sample SAMEA3541574, study PRJEB24748) | human gut metagenome | biome: human gut; feature: human-associated habitat; material: faeces | place: China | collected 2012 | reverse complement strand
CATAGGACGGTTATCACAACAAAATCGTTCATGGAGGAGAACCGCTTACAGCAGTACGCCTCTTGTTATCTATATTATACCACGCCGAGCGCGGTTTGTCAAGCGTTTGCGCGGCGAATATCGCGGCGGGAAATGCGCATAATATTCCCATACCAAATATTGATAGGGAGTGTGCTCATGAATATTTCTAAAGACCGTTACAGCGATATGGTCAAGCCTGCCTCGAAAAACAGCCGCTGGGCTGTGAACCTGCTCAAGGCTTTCGTTATCGGCGGGGGGATATGCGTTATCGGGCAGGCGCTTACCTCGCTTTACGCTTACCTCGGCGCGGACGAAAAAAACGCGGCGGCTTGGTGCTCGGTCACGCTCATCGCCGCTTCGGTGCTGCTGACGGCTCTCGGGCTTTACGAAAAGATAGCTAAGCACGCCGGCGCGGGTACGCTAGTGCCGATCACGGGCTTCGCAAATTCCGTCGCCGCGCCCGCCGTGGAATTCAAGACCGAGGGCTACGTTCTCGGCGTGGGGGCTAAGATATTCTCGATAGCCGGCCCCGTTATCCTCTACGGCACTGCCGCAGGCGTTGTATACGGGCTGATATACTGGATATTCAAATGACCAAATAACGACACAAAACCCGCTTCGGGCCTTTCGGCTCTGGGCGGGTCTTGCGCTATAATTTATAAGTGGGATGGGGCAAAGTTAATACGGAGGATAAGTGTCCTCATCTCAATTAGCAGAAGTCTTTACTCTTCGTCCTGAAGTGCGTCGTAGCCGACAGCTCCCGTGCGGACTTTTATTACGTCCTCAACATCGTAAATGAATATCTTTCCATCGCCGATGCTGCCGGTGTAGAGAGCCTTTCTCGCGGTGTTTACTACCGTCTTTACAGGCACCTTGCTGACTACTATCTCAGCCTTTACCTTAGGCAGCAGCTTCGGGGTTATCTTAGCACCTCTGTAATAGTGCGTCTGACCCTTCTGCGTACCGCAGCCCTGAACGTTCGTAACGGTTACGCCCGTAACGTTTATGCCTTCCATTGCGGCGATGAAGTCGCCGAGACGCTCTTCCTTAAATACCGCAACTACCTTTGTCAGCTTGTTTTCCTTATCTACTGCGAAGTCCTTTACGGGAACTGCGGTGTCGAGGTCTTCGAGTCCCGCGATCTCGGCTTCGTCATATTCGATAGTTTCATGTGCGAATACGAAGTCTGCGTATGCAGAGGGCAGACCGTGTTCGCAAACATCCAGACCCTTTATCTCCTCTTCTCTGCTTGCTCTCAGACCAAATATCGCCTTTATGATGAAGAAGGTTATCGTGATGGTAACTCCTGTCCAGAGGAGGATAGCGCCTACGCCTACCGCCTGATATGCGAGCTGGCCGAAGCCGCCGCCGTAGAACACGCCGTTCTCGGTATCGAAAAGTCCGCAGGCGAGAGCGCCCCAAAGACCGTTGCAGCCGTGTACCGCTACCGCGCCGACGGGGTCGTCAACGTGAAGCTTGTTATCAACGAACCATACGCCGAATACTACCAGCACGCCTGCTACCGCGCCGATTATCGTAGCGCCTAACGCGTCTACTATGTCGCAGGGAGCGGTGATGGCTACCAGACCTGCCAGCGAAGCGTTCAGACACATCGAAACATCAGGCTTGCCGTACTTCACCCAAGTGAAGATCATGCAGACGAGAGTTGCGATGGCGGGTGCGATGGTCGTAGTAACGAGGATAGAGCTGAGCTGGCTTACGGTAGTAGCCGCAGCGCCGTTGAATCCGTACCAAGCAAACCAAAGAATGAACACACCGAGCGCACCGAGGGTGAGCGAGTGGCCGGGGAATGCGTTTACCTGAATTACCTTGCCGTCCTTATCGCGCTTGTACTTGCCAAGACGCGGGCCGAGGATGGCTGCGCCGATGAGCGCCGAAAGTCCGCCGACCATGTGTATCAGCGCCGAACCTGCGAAATCGTGGAATACCACGCCGCCGAAGCGCTCTACGGTAAGCCAGCCGCCGCCCCATGCCCAGTGAGCTTCGATGGGGTAGATGACGAGCGAGATAACGCCCGAGTATACGCAGTAAGAGATGAATTTCGTTCTCTCAGCCATCGCGCCCGAAACGATGGTAGCGGTGGTGGCGCAGAAAACGAGGTTGAAGAAGAATGCCGAGTAGTCAAAATTGCTCCAGTCGGTAAACATCTTAAAGGTAGGCGTACCGATGAATCCGCCGATGTCCTTGCCGTAGATGAGTCCGAAGCCGAGCGGCATGAATACCGCCGTGCCTATGCAGAAGTCCATAAGGTTCTTCATTATGATGTTGCCTGCGTTCTTGGCGCGGGTAAAGCCCGTTTCCACCATCGCAAAACCGCACTGCATGAAGAATACCAGCACTGCTCCGAGTAAGAACCATATGCCGAATGCGTCTGAGCCGAGCTGCTCAGAAACCTGATCGACGATAGTTTGCAGATCATTCATATTATCATATCCAATCATAAAAAATTTTCACTGAAATAAAAAAGTCGTGCGTCAATGCACCCTTACGGATACATAAACGCACGACATTGTGCCTAATTTAGTTTAAAGCTTAAATTACTTTACATAGAAGAGAAGCTGCTCGTAAGTAGGATACGGCCAGTACTTCTCGCCGCAGATAGCTTCCATCTGGTCGGCAGGCGCTCTCAGCTCGCCCATCTTGGTGAGGATAACGTCGTGGTAATATCTGGCCAGCTCTTCGGTATCGGCAATATCGCCCGCCTTTACCTCTGCTTCTTCCAGCTCGTTCATAGCCTTGTAGGTGGAAGCCGCCAGCGAGGAAAGTCTGGTAACCAGCTCTTTTTCTACCGTCAGGTCAGCGCCGAGCGCGGTAGCGGTAGCGGCAGTCTCGCCCAGATCCTTAACGTAGCTCATAGCTGCGGGGAGAATATCCTTCTTAGCCATGTCGATCATGGTAAGAGCTTCGATGTTTACTATCTTTACATATTCGTCCAGCAGGATCTCAACGCGGGATTCCAGCTCTACCTTGCTGTAAACGCCGTGCTTAGAGAGCACCTCTACGTTCTTGTCAGCGAGGTATACGGGAACTGCGTCGGGTGTGGACTTGAGGTTCATAAGACCTCTCTTCTCAGCCTCAGCGGGCCACTCGGCAGAATAGCCGTTGCCGTTGAAGATGATGTTCTTGTTTTCGGAAATAGTTCTCTTGATAAGCGAATCGAGAGCGTCCTGGAAATCGTCAGCCTTCTCAAGCTCATCGTAGAACTGGTCGAGCACTTCTGCAACGATGGTGTTGAGAATGGTCATCGGGCCTGCGCAGGAAAGCTTCGAGCCGGGCATTCTGAACTCAAACTTGTTGCCGGTGAATGCGAAAGGCGAAGTTCTGTTTCTATCGGTAGTATCCTTCGGGAACTTAGGCAGTACGTCTACGCCGATCTCCATCTGCGTCTTAGCCTTGCCCTCATACTTGTGTCCCTCAGCCAGCGCTTCGAGAATGTCGGTAAGCTCGTCGCCGAGGAAGATAGAGATGATGGCGGGAGGTGCTTCGTTAGCGCCGAGGCGGTGGTCGTTGCCCGCGGTAGCTACGCTTGCTCTCAGCAGATCCTGATAATCATTTACAGCCTTGATAACTGCTACGAGGAATGTAAGGAACTGTGCGTTCTCAGCGGGGGTAGTGCCGGGGTCGAGCAGGTTTACGCCTGTATTGGTGGATACCGACCAGTTGTTGTGCTTGCCCGAGCCGTTTACGCCGGCGAAAGGCTTTTCATGAAGCAGGCACTTAAAGCCGTGCTTTCTCGCCGTTCTCTTCATGATCTCCATAGTGAGCTGGTTGTGGTCGGTAGCGATATTGGTAGTGCCGAAGATGGGCGCGAGCTCGTGCTGAGCGGGCGCTACTTCGTTATGCTTGGTCTTAGCGCAGATGCCGAGTCTCCAGAGCTGCTCGTCAAGATCCTCCATATAAGCGTTTACGCGGGTCTTGATAGTGCCGAAGTAGTGGTCTTCAAGCTCCTGACCCTTAGGTGCGGGTGCGCCGAAAAGCGTTCTGCCTGTAAGGATAAGGTCTTTTCTCTTCGAGTACATCTCGCGGTCGATAAGGAAGTATTCCTGCTCAGGGCCGACGTTTGCGGTAACTCTTGTAACTTCGTCAGCGCCGAAGAGCTTCAGAAGTCTTACAGCCGACTTATTGAGCGCTTCCATAGATCTCAGCAGCGGGGTCTTTTTATCGAGAGCCTCGCCCGTGTACGAGCAGAAAGCGGTAGGTATGCAAAGGCTCTTGCCCTTGATGAATGCGTAAGAGGTGGGGTCCCAAGCGGTGTAGCCTCTTGCTTCAAAAGTAGCGCGCAGACCGCCCGAGGGGAAGGAGGAAGCGTCAGGCTCGCCCTTTACGAGCTCTTTGCCCGAAAACTCCATGATGATCTTGCCGTCGCCGATGGGCGAGATAAAGCTGTCGTGCTTTTCGGCGGTGATGCCTGTCATAGGCTGGAACCAGTGAGTATAGTGGGTGCAGCCCTTTTCTACCGCCCAGTCTTTCATAGCCGCGGCTACTACGTTCGCCACGTCAATATCGAGCGGCTCGCCCGACTGAATGGTCTTTTTCAGCGATTTGTAGACCGACTTAGGCAGTCTTTGCTGCATGACGTTTTCGTCAAATACGTCGATTCCGAAGATCTCAGGGATGTTCATAAGAAATTCCTCCTATTATAAATTATAGATGCGTGAAACTTTGTCACATACATTTTTTGCAATAAAAAAAGGCACTGCGGACGTATCTTTCATCGTCCACAGCGCCATTGCTGTTTACAATACATAGTATAGCGCAACAAAGCGTTTTTGTCAAGGCTTTTTTTGCAATTTCGGCATTTTCGGCGTTTCTGACAAACCCGCCGCCGCTTTTGCGAAAACTTTTTGTGAAGTTTACGCAATCGAACATTTACGCATACGCCGTGGTCTGCTGAGTATAGCTGTAAACTATAAAGCTTTCCGCGTCGGGCGTTACGCCGCTCTGCTCAAAAAGCTGCGATACGGTAACGAAGCGGTAGCCCTGCTCTTTCAGCGCGGGTATTATCATATCCAGCGCCTGCACAGTCTGCTCGTTGCCCTCCATATCGTGCAGCAGTATCACTGCGCCGTCGCGCGCCTGCGCCAGCACCTTTTCCGCGCGCTGCCGCGCCGTTACCTCGTCAAGCCAATCCTCCGCGCCGAAGCCTGCTATAAAGGGCAGCTTCACGGTGTCTACCATAGTTTGGTTCACCGCTATATACGGCGGGCGGAAAAACCGCGGCTGCCTGCCCGTTATCTCGGCAACGCGGCGGCTCGTTTCGGCGATCTCGCCGGCTATCTCCTGCGCCGTCATTTTCGTCATGTCTGAGTGGGTGAGCGAGTGGTTCTCTATCTCGCAGCCCAGCGAGCAGGCGCGCTTTACCGCCTGCGCCGAGAGTTCGTTTATATTGCTGCCGACGAGGAAGAAAGTTCCCACCGCGCCGTACTTTTCAAGCACATCGAGCACGCGCGGGGTAGTGACGGTATTCGGCCCGTCGTCGAAGGTCAAGGCTATTATTTTGTCCTGCATTTTTTATCCCACCCGCTTTACTTCATAAGCTCGCGCATTTCGCCGATAAGCTCGCCGAAGAGTTTCAGCGCGTCGTTTATCGGGGCGGCGGTGGTCATATCCACGCCCGCGCCTTTCAGCAGCGAGATGGGGTCTTTCGAGCAGCCGCCCTTTAGGAAGCCGATGTAGTCCTTAACTGCCTGCTCGCCGCCTGTAAGTATGCGCTGCGAGAGGGCTATCGCCGCCGAGTAGCCGGTAGCGTACTGGTAAACGTAAAATTCGTAATAGAAGTGCGGTATGCGCGCCCATTCAAGGTCTATCTCGCTGTCGATGACAACGCCCTCGCCGAAGTAGAGCTTGTTCAGCTCGCGGTAGGTGGAATTGAGAACGTCGGCCGTGAGGGCTTCGCCGCGGGCGTACATCTCGTTTATTTTCAGCTCAAATTCCGCGAACATGGTCTGGCGGTAAAGCGTTGTGCGGAACTGTTCGAGGAAGTAGTTTATCAGGTAAGCGCGCTGTTTTTTATCCTGCGTATTTTTCAGCAGGTACTGCATAAGCAGGGCTTCGTTGCAGGTAGAGGCTACCTCCGCCACAAATATCTTGTAGTCGGAGTAAACAATGGGCTGAGTGCTGTTCGAGTAGTAAGAATGTATAGCGTGGCCCATCTCATGCGCGAGGGTGAACATACAGTTCAGCGTGTCCTTATGATTGAGAAGCACATAGGGGTGTACGCGCGCGCCTGCGGAGTATGCGCCGCTGGTCTTGCCCTCGTTTTCGTAAACGTCTATCCAGCGTTCGTCGAAGCCTTTTTTGAGCACCGCGAGGTATTCATCGCCCATTACGGAGAGCGCTTTGTACACGGTATCTTTAGCTTCCTCGAAGCTTATCTTCATATCCACGTCGGAAACTATGGGCGCGTAGAGGTCGTACATATGCAGTTCGTCAAGACCCATAAGCTCTTTGCGCAGGGCGGCGTAATCGTACATATAGTGCATATTGTCATGCACGGCGGCTATCAGATTAGTGTAAACGTCGGTAGGTATCTCGTTGCCGTCGAGGGCGGATTCCAGCGCCGAGCCGTATTTTCTCGCCTGCGAGTAGAAAGCGAGGGTCTTTACCTGAGCCGCGAGGGTAGCCGCGCAGGTATTTTTAAAGCCATCGTAGGTATGATAAAGGTTCTCGAAAGCGTTTTTGCGCAGGGTACGGTCCGCGCTCTGCATCATGGGGATATAGCTGCCGTGGGTAAGCTGGTGGGGGTTGCCGTCCTTATCGGCGGCGTCGGGGAATTTAAGGTCGGCGTCAGAGAACAGGGAAAATATATTCTCGGGCGACATACCCATATCCCCCGCGAGGGCGAGCAGTTTTTCCTCAGCTTCTGAGAGCACATGAGCCTTGCGGCGGCGAACGGTATCGAGCGCGCGTCGGTAAAGTTCAAGCTCGGGCTTATCCTTATAGAAGTTTTCGAGCAGGTCGTCGGGGATAGCGATAAGTTCGGGCGTTTCAAAGCTGCCCGCGGAGTTTATAGCTACATATCCGTTCATCAGGCGGGAGACCATAGCCTGATACTTAGCGTTCGCGGTATTTTCATCGCTTTTTCTCTGAGCGTAATTGCCGAGCGAGTCGCAGAGCACGGCTATCTCGTCCGAGAGCCGCAAAAATTCGAGCAGCGTATCGGCGGACTCAGCCAGTCTGCCCTTATAGCCCGCGATGGTTTCGGGCAGTTTAGAAAATTTAGCGAAGTCGCGTTCCCAATCCTCATCGGTTGGGTAAATATCGCTAAGGTCCCAAGTATATTTCGGGTCGAGTTCTTCGCGTTTAGGTATTCTTTCTTCGGTCATGAAAAGCACTCCTTTATAATAGTATAGTTTATTGTTTATTTACTGAATTTTTGTGCGTGGGGGAAAAACTGCTTTTTTGGGTGATGGCTTTGGGGTTGTTCGTTCAAGGGCGTGCGCCAGGCGTTGCTTTCGCGGCTTTTTAATAGTCTTATTCTATCATGCCCTCAAACAGAGCTTTTTAGTCTGGTTTTATTATATCACGATGATGGGGTGTTGTCAATCTGCCCCACCTCTCCTCTCCCCTTTTCTTGCAAAAAAATTAAATTTTTTTCTAATTCCCCCCTTGACAAAAATGTTAGTTTGAGTTATAATTATATCATCGTAAAAGAGAGTAGCTGACGGCACTTAGCCGTATATGCAGTCGTCAATACACGATGCGGGCTTCGGCTGTGGTCGGGCTTCCTTCCGTTGCATACATAAACAGCGAGACTTTTACTAAAGTTATTATCATATGGTGCGGTAGGCACGGCTTTTTAGGCGGCATATTCCCCTATGCCCGCTTTTTGTCGCGCGCCCATTCGGTCATGGCTTTAGTAAACGTCCCGCTTTTTTTATGCCGCGACGTTTGCCTGCCCGCACCGCAACAGATTTATCTAGAAAGGAAAGATGTTTAATGGCAGACCGCTACAAGCAATCCCCCGAGGAGCTTTACTACGAGTTTTCCTCCTCGGCTACGGGCCTCACCTCCGCGCAGGTGAACGAAAACATTGAAAAATACGGCAGGAACGTGATAGCTCAGGGCAAGAAAAAATCGGCTGTGCAGATATTCCTCTCGCAGTTCGCCGATTTCCTCGTTATCATTCTGATTATCGCCGCCCTCATCTCCGCGATAACGGGCGATATGGAAAGCTTTTTCGTTATCATCGCCGTTATCACCATGAACGCTATCCTCGGCACGGTGCAGACCCTAAAGGCTGAAAAGAGCCTCGATAACCTCAAAAAGCTCAACTCCCCCAGCGCTAAGGTGCTGCGCGGCGGCGAGAAAATGATAGTTCCCTCTGAGGAAGTAGCCGTCGGCGATATTGTGCTTATCGAGGCGGGCGATTGCGTTCCCGCAGACGGCAGACTTATCGAGTGCGCTTCTGTTCAGACCAACGAGTCGGCGCTTACGGGCGAATCGCTCAATGTCGATAAGACCGCCGATGTCCTTACAGACGACCTTCAGCTCGCCGACCGCAAAAACATGGTCTACTCGGGCAGCTTCGTCACCTACGGCAGAGGTTCTTTCATAGTTACCGCCGTCGGCATGGATACCGAGGTCGGCAAGATAGCTTCGCTGATACAAAACGCGGGCGAGCGCAAAACTCCCCTGCAGATCACGCTGGATAACTTCGGCAAAAAGCTCTCCATAGGCATACTGATAATCTGCGCATTGGTATTCGGACTTTCGATGTGGCGCGCCGACGTTATCAACTTCGACTCGGTAATGGATTCGCTGATGTTCGCCATCGCGCTCGCCGTAGCCGCTATCCCCGAAGCGCTCAGCTCGATAGTTACGATAGTGCTCTCATTCGGCACGCAGAAGATGTCGCGCGAAAACGCCATAATGCGCAAATTGCAGGCGGTAGAGGGCTTAGGCTCGGTATCCGTCATCTGCTCTGACAAAACTGGCACGCTCACACAAAACAAAATGACGGTACGCCGCGTGGTCTGTGACGGCCATATCATCACCGCAGACGACGCCAACATGGAAAACGTCGGCGAAAAGCAGCTCGTTATAGCTTCGGTGCTCTGCAACGATTCCAGCTGCCGCGACGGCGTGGATATTGGCGACCCGACCGAAACTGCGCTGATACACTTTGCGCACAAGGCGGGGCTTTCCGATACCGAGATCCGCGAGAATTACAAGCGCATAAGCGAGATACCTTTCGACTCAGACCGCAAGCTGATGTCTACCCTCAATATCGTGAACGGCAGCAAGGTCATGTACACCAAGGGCGCGGCGGACGTGCTTACCGAGCGCATGAACATCACCGAAACGGCGAAAAATCAGATACGCGAGCAGGTAGAGCAGCTCTCGAAACAGGGTCTGCGCATACTCTGCTTCGCCTGCAAGGAATTTGAGGGCGACGAAATTACCGTAGTCGATGAGAACGGTCTGGAATACATGGGACTTATCGCCATGATGGACCCGCCGCGCGAAGAGTCGGCGCAGGCAGTTGCCGAATGTAAGAGCGCGGGGATCAAGCCCGTAATGATAACCGGCGACCACATCGTTACCGCCTCCGCCATCGCGAAAGAGATAGGCATACTCGAAAGCTTCGACGAAGCGGTAGAGGGCAAGGCTCTCGACGACTACACCGACGAACAGCTGGTAGATTTCGTAAAGGACAAATCAGTATACGCGCGCGTTACCCCCGAGCATAAGATACGCATAGTAAAAGCTTGGCAGGCGCGCAACAATATTGTAGCCATGACGGGCGACGGCGTAAACGACGCTCCCGCGCTAAAGCAGGCTGACGTAGGAGTGGCAATGGGCATCACCGGCACGGAAGTTTCCAAAGACGCGGCGGCTATGGTTCTCGCGGACGATAACTTCGCCACCATAGTAAAGGCTGTCAAAAACGGCAGAAATATTTACGACAACATCAAGAAATCTATACTCTTCCTGCTTTCGGGCAACCTCGCGGGAATAATCGCGGTGCTCTTCAACTCTATCGCAGGTCTGCCCGCGCCTTTCGCGCCTATACACCTGCTTTTCATCAACCTGCTTACCGACTCGCTGCCCGCCATCGCGCTAGGCTTAGAGCCGCATACCGACAGCGTTATGAAGCGCAAGCCCCGCCCCGCCAACGAATCGCTGATGACAAAGCCTTTCCTTTTCGGCGTATGTTACAGCGGCGTGATAATCGCGGCGGCTACCATAGCGGCGTACATCATAGGCTACCGCACCGCGGGCTCTCCCCTCGGCATGACTATGGCTTTCGCAACGCTCTGTATGTCCCGCCTTTTCCACGGCTTCAGCGCAAAGGCTGACGAGCCGGTGATCTTCACAAAGCGTATGTTCAACAACAAATTCGGCATAGGCGCTTTTGCGGCGGGAATGCTGCTGGTAAACGCCGTGCTGCTGATACCCTCTCTGCACAAGCTTTTCAGCGTTTCCGACGCTCTTCACGGCGCGCAGATAGGCATTATCTACGCCCTCAGTTTCGGCTCGATGTGCGTGGTGCAGATAGCAAAGGCTATCATACAGGCAGTCAAGAAAAACTGACAGTCATACAAATAAATATGCATAAACGCAGCTTGCCCCCGTCGGGATACACAACACCCGGGCGGGGGCAAACGCTTTCTTTTCTCTTGTTCTTTTTGTATTTTTGTTGTCTTAATATCTGCGTTAGTGGGTCATTTCCGGCGGCAGGGCTTTAATGGCGTTCAGTTCAACGGTGTAATAGCCTTCTACTATCATATGCCACTGGTCGCGGGTCATTATTCCGTATGGCATTTTTGAAAGATCAGCGTTCCAGCCTAAAGGCGGCCCGCCGCCTGTCGGTTCATTCGAGTCACTGCCCGCCGTGGAAGAAGCACTGCCCTTTGAAGACGTGGGCTTTCCGCTGCCGCTGCTCGTGCGTGAGCTTTCGTCTGCGGGATCAACATCGTCCGCTGCCGTGTCTTTCTTTGTATCTGTTTCTGTACTAGTATCGGGCTTAGCAGACTGATCGGTCTGCTCCTGCTCATTGCTGTAAGTTCCGCCGTTCTCCTGCGCGTTTTGTTCGGCTCTTTCTTCATCGCCAAACTCAGCTTCATCGGCAGACTTGACCTGCTCGGCAGTTTCTTCGCTGCCCACATTCTCCGTCGGCGTGCTGTAAACGCTCTTATCGGTCTTTTCTATATCCGAGCCGAGCGGCAGCTTATACGCCGCCGTCATGATGATAGCGACAGCCGCCGCCGTGCAAACAAGCCCCGCCGCTGACCTTTTCGCCAGCGCGCGCCGCCTCAGCCGCACCGCCAAGCCATCGTCAAGCATTTCGGCGACCTGCCTGTCCGCCGCGCCGCCCACCGCGCGGTATACCTTATATAACATATCCGTTTTGTTGTCTTTTCCTATATCAAATTCCTGCTGCATGAGCGCACCTCCTAAACCTGCCAAAGATCTGAATTTTGCAGAGCCTTTTTAAGCTTTGCGCGTATGCGGTGCAGGGTAACGCCGAGGGTGTTCGGGCTTACGCCGTAGCGCTTTGCTATCTCGGCTACGGGTTCGCCGAGCCAGTAGCGGCGCATGAAATACACACGCTGAGCCTGCGGAAGGGTATCGAGAAAGCTGCTTATCAGCTGCGCCAGCTCGTTTTCCGCTATGGAGTCGGAAGGGGCGGAGTCGGGGTCGGGCAGACATTCGGCAAGCTCGTCTAGGGGCGTGAAAGAGGCGGTGCGCTTCGCGGCGTTAGAGCGGCGGTAGCGGTCGATGGAGATGTTGCGGGTAAGCGAGCCGACAAAAGCCGCGAGCGAAGCAGGACGCTTCGGCGGTATAGCGTTCCAAGTGTGCAGATAAGCGTCGTTCACGCACTCCTCCGCGTCGGGCGCAGAGTGCAGTATGCGCTGAGCGATGGTATGGCACATAGTGCCGTATTTAGTATCGGTCTCAGATATAGCGAGCTGATCGCGCGCGAAGTACAGCTCGATTATAGCAGCATCTTCCATAAAAATCCCCTTTTGCCCTTCCATAAATATAGACGTAAAACACCGTGCGGATATTACACATAAAAACAATTTTTTTGAAAATATTTTTCAGCCGCCGTCAGCGACCCGTCCCCCCGCCGCATAATAAGCAGGAAAGCGCTTGACAAACCGCGCGCGGCGTGGTATAATATAGATAACAAGAGGCGCACTGCTGTAAGCGGTTCTCCTCCGATAATGTACTGTTATTTTAAAATAACCGCCTTATGTGGAAGTGGGGCGGTTACTTTCTTTTTCTATCGCTAAAATCAAACGTTAGTCTGATCATGTCCATTATTAAACGAAGTAATTGTATTACAACTGATAATATGTCCACCAAGCTCACCTCCATCTCTGGAGGAAGATTTGAACCGCCTACCGTTTTTTGCAGTACGCCTTATTGGTATTATAGCACACTTGTAGAATTTTGTCAATTAAAAAGCGCATAGCTATTTTTCCGTAGTCATGCGCTTTTTCTTGTATATTCAACGCCCTCAGATCATCATACTGGCCAGCGCGGTTATCAGCGGCAGAGTTGCCATAGAGAATATCGTGGTTATCGCGAATATCTCGGAGCAGCGCTGGGCGTTTTTATCGAAAAGCAGGGCGAACATCGTGCCCGTCGTGGCGGCGGGGCAGGCGCAGGCTATGCAAACTATTGTCTTCGACATCTCGGGCACGGCGTCGGGCAGGACGCTCATGATGAGGATTATCACTATCGGCAGCAGCACCAGCTTGTAGAGCGTAGTGGTGATTATCTTCCAGTCGCACACCGAGCGCAGCAGGCTGCTCTGAGCCGCCGTTGCGCCGGCTATAAGCATCGCGAGGGGGGTGTTCATATCGGCGATGAACTGGAAAGATTCTGAGATAACGTCGCCCGCCACGGGTATGCGGTAGAGTTTCAGATTAGCCACATAGCACACCAGACCGATAAGCGTAGCGACCACCGTTGGCGACTTTACCGCCTTGATGAATGCGGAGAAGTCCGTTTCCTCTTTCATCATCATATAGCCGTGCGTGAACACGAGCAGGTTGAAAACGGTGATATATGCGGTGAGGTAGAGCACGCCGTCGCTGCCGAAGAGCGCGCTGATAAGGGGTATTCCCATAAATCCGCAGTTAGAGTATATACAGGAGAAGCGCTCGACCGAGAAATTCTCCCTGCCCTTACGTTTCAGCAGATTAGCGAAGGGTATGACTACGGCGAAGCTGATAATACTCAGCAGGAAAGTCCACATCAGTCCGTGCAGTCTTTCCGAATCAAATTCCGTTTGATAGGACATAAATATCAGCAGGGGGTTTACTATATTAAGTTCCACTGACGAAAGCTGTTTTGTGCCGTCCTTACTGATTATTTTAGTCTTATAAGCGATAGCGCCGACTATCAGTATCACCGACATTATCAGCACGCGCAAGCCTATTATTTTTGCGTTATCCATTTTACTTCATTCCATTTCCATACTTTACTAATTTTTGCCGTACAAATTCGAGCGGCTTAGCATATTATACTATACATTTATGAATTTTTTGTCGGTATTGACGGAATATTTGTAAAACCCTATAAAATTTCGTTTTGCCTATTGACAAATACGTTTTTATATGATAACATATGAACAGATGAACATATGATAAAAAGAGGTGACGGGTTATGACAGAAGAAGAGCTGACGAAGCAGGCAGAGTGCTGTGTGCACGAAGACGTGATCGACCAAGTTACGATGGATATGCCGCCCGAGGAAACGCTGTATGATCTTGCCGAGTTTTTCAAGGTCTTTGGCGACAGCACGCGCATACGCATCTTATACGCCTTATTTGAAGCGGAGCTTTGCGTAGGCGACATGGCGAAGCTTTTAGGGCTTTCGCAAACGGCTTGTTCGCACCAATTGCGGGTACTAAAGAACAACAAGCTTGTTCGTTTCCGCCGCGAGGGCAAGGTCGTTTACTATTCGCTTTCTGACGATCATGTGCGGTCTATTATTGAGAAGGGTATGGAGCACGTTGAGGAGTGACGGGGTCGCTTCTAGTTGGGGCTTTTACTTAGTTCGTTCAAGGGCGTGCGCCCTTGAAGGTATGTGCCTACGGGCGACCTACTAGGGGCAGCCCTCCCTTGCAGGGCATGCCCCTCTTGGAAAAACAGTCCACCGGACTGTTTTAGGAAATTCGGCGAAGCCGACTTTCCCATTCACCCTATGCGGAGC
>OGYJ01002096.1_pt1 | contig 14258 bp, 9 predicted proteins | sample 1576531 | NCBI WGS metagenome assembly OGYJ01 (sample SAMEA3541574, study PRJEB24748) | human gut metagenome | biome: human gut; feature: human-associated habitat; material: faeces | place: China | collected 2012 | reverse complement strand
CCTTTTCAATGACGGAACTAAATATTCTTAAAGTCAAGAGATTCATTATTCAAATTATTTGATGTCAGAGATCAATAAACAAGAATTTTCTTAAACCTTCTGGCATTTTACTATGGGCTTTGTCTAAATCACCACCAAGGAGTAGACATGAACAAGAAAATAGTATTAATCGCTTCTATTGCATTTGTTTTCAGCGGGACCGTATTTGCGCTCGAGGATCTTCACACTGGAACTGTGGTTGTGGGGAGCGGGATTTCCGGGTTGAAGGCTGCCATTGACTTAAAAGAAGCAAAGAAAGATGTCATAGTCGTCGAAAAAATGCCTTTCTTGGGTGGAACCACCAACTTAGCCGCTCAGTATTTTGTTGTCGTGGACACCGAACCTCAGAGACAAGCAGGTAAGACTCTAACTGTTGCAGATTACTTAAAAAGGCAAGAAAAAGCCGGTGCTTCCAAGGCTGCACTCAAAAGAACGGCGGAACAGCTATATTCAGCGGATGAGGCCGTCAAATGGCTCAATCAGAATGGAGCCGATTTAACCCGAGTCGTGAGTGATTATCAGTTGGGGATCGCAGGAGGTGTTTCCTTGGGAACCCGATTTATGCAGGTTCTCAGCAAAAAGGCCAAGGAATTAGGTGTTCCCGTTAAAGTCAATACCAAAGCTATTGGCATCCTAACGGAAAACGGTAAAGTTAAAGGGATCGAGGTTGAACAAGGTAAAGAAAAATATAAGATTTTTGCCGATAACGTTGTCCTAGCAACCGGAGGATTTGCCAATAATCCGGCTTTAATTGAAAAGTACGCCCCAGAATGGAAGGGATTGCCGACAACGACCGCCAAAGGTTCGACCGGTGATGCGATTCAGATGGGAGAAAAACTGAAACTCGAAGTTAAGCAACCCGTCAACGTCTATCTCAATCCGTCTATGCACTCCGCCGGTGATCAGAATGTTTCTATGAGCGCAGCACGCCTAGAAGGAGGCATTATGGTCAATCTGAACGGAGAAAGGTTCTGTGATGACTACACTCCGAATTACACCACGATGGCTCGTCTGATGATGAAGCAACCTGAAGGCAAGAGCTTTATCATCATTGATGATCAATCCATGAAGTCTTCCAAGAGACTTCAAGGTTTTTTGAAAAAAGGATATTTTGTAGAAGCACCTACGGTTGCCGATTTAGCTAAAAAGATCGGCGTACCGGCTGACAAACTTGAAAATACGATTAAGAGATATTCTTCGTTCGTGAAGAAGGGTAAGGACGAAGACTTTGGCCGCACTTACAACATGAAAACCGATTTCACACATCCGCCTTTCTATGCGACCAGTACGACTCCTGGCATCCAAACGACCCCCGGAGGCATCTCTACGAACTCCTTCATGCAAGCGGTGAACACGGACGGAAAAGTGATTCCCAACCTGTACGTCGTGGGCGAAGCGGCCAACGGAACTGCTACTGTTTTTGGATTATGGTCAGGGAAGATGGCTGCGCAGCATATTCTCTCTAAGTAAGTCAACCTTCTGACAAAGGGCGCTCACTGTGAACCTGAGCGCCCTTTCCTATCAAGCGGAACTTTTGTAGTGTACCTTCTTGTTACATTACGAGCACCAGTCAGTAAGAAAAATATGTTCGTAACCAAGGACGAAACCGCGCCTCTAATTCTCGCTCAAATGATTAGCGACGGTTTTACGGCAGTTAAGCTAAAGTTTTACCTTTAATTGACTTGGGCTTACTTCGACCTGCGTGTAATCGTCCAGGACGCAGATCAGCTTATTGGCAGCTTGATCAAAGGCCAAAATGGTGCGGATACCGCATAACTTTTTAGGAGGTTTCGTTTCTTGTTTTTCGGGTTTTGAGGTACTCTCGCCACGAGGTAAATGGGTCTCAGCGGTTTCGTCCCCTTCATCAAACACAGAAGGATCATCGTAATCATCTCTTTCGTTGGTCTCGGAATAACCTTGTCTTTTTTCGCTATCCTCGAGGGAACCTTCACTTTCTTCAGGATCACTGGAATTTTCCTGTTCTGAGGCAACGGTCTTTTCTCCAGGAGTTGTTTGAGAGGCTTTCCAAGGATTTTGAACTGATTTTGCTTCTTGAGAATCAGCCTCACTAGCTTCTTTCGGCACTGTTGGCTCATTTTCCTTTACAGGGGACGAAGACTCCTCCTTGTTCGTGTCAGAAGTGTGATCAGGATCGACGGATTTTTCTGAGTTGATGTCGGGCGATTCAATTTCTTTGATCTTTGCCCTCAGTGTATTCATTTGGGTTTCGGAGAAAACGCCTTCTTCGACACACTCGATACAGAAGTTTTTAACTTCATCAGGATACTTTTTAGCCAAATTCCTGAGCAAATACAAATTTTGGTAACTCGTCGTCATCGACATCAGAGGTTCCAAAAAAGCGGGGCAATCGTAATCAGCCAGCGCATACAGCTTGGTCATCTTGGCTGATGTAACTCCTCCTAAAGCTTTTGCTATTTCCTTGCGTTTGATGCCGTTTCTTTCCAGATAGCGGATGGTAGAAACGAGTTCGGATACCGTAAGTCCGGATCGAACTTCGTTATCAACTATTTGCAGCAGTTTCTTATGATTATCTTCGACAGGCTTTGCTCTTACATAACACTCGACCATAGTATTTTGGAAGTCGTCGCCATAAATGAGTTTCAAAGCGCGATATCTTCTTTCACCGTTGACAAGAGTGTATTTATGAGAATGAGGATCTTCCTCCATAACCGTAAGAGGCTCTTGGAGACCTACAGCTTTGATCGACTCAGCCAAAGCTTTTAATTCTTCCTCGTCAAAATGCTTTCTCACCTGAGGTTTTACTTCGATCAGACCCAGGCTTAGTCTCAGAATCTGACCTTCCGTCCTGAGGGAATCATCTTTTGCTATGAAGCCAAACAAGTCTTTCATACTAGAGGCCATTTATTTCTCCTCTTTTGTAACTTCCGGAAGACCTAACCGGGATTCTCCGAGACGATCCATGATGGAGTCGAAAAATTCGGTTAATTCCCGGCTGGCTTTCTTATTCAAGAACCCGAAGACGGGTTTTTTGAGTTGTCCGGCTCTCAAAGTGGTAAGCCGATTGTGAATGCAGGTCGGAAATACATCCTCTCCAAGCCAATCCTTGACGTTTTCGAAGAGTTTTTCGTCAAGCGGCGAATTGCGGGGCAAATTGTTCACGACGTATCCCAAGAGCTTCAGTTTCGGCGTTGACGAGCGAATTGCGTCAACTGCTGCGCGGATGCTTCGGATGGACTCTTGAAAGTTTCCGCCGAGAACTACAGGAACGATGAGTCTGTCTGATGCCAAAAGAGGTCCTGCTACGGCTGTTCCCAAAGAAGGAGGGCAGTCGAAAATTACGTAGTCGTACTTATTTTCAACTTTGCTGACGTTAGAGGCGACATTCAAAGAAGCCTCCATTGACTCGAAACTGCATCTGACGAGATCAACGTCCGCAACTTCGCTCGGGATAATGTCAATGCCGGCTTCAGTTTTGTACGGGATGACAGAACCGCATTTATCGGAAAAGAGTTCCGCCGCCTTTGTGCAATGGATACCTAGAGTTGCGAAGGTTTGACCTTCAATCCCGGTTGATTCGGGAATTAAGGTCGAGCTTGCGTTTCCCTGACAATCAGCGTCAATCAAAAGTACCTTTTTTCCGTGCAAGGCAAGCCACCTTGCGAACTGCACCGAAAGGGTTGTTTTACCTACGCCTCCTTTCAGGTTGCAGAAAGCGATTTTCCAAACTTTGTTTTGCATGAAAGTCCTCCGTTGTTCTTTCCGAAATACTTAACCCTTTAAAAGCAAAAAGGGTTGAAGTCCTTTTTTTGTATCGTTGCACTACGTTTTAACACGAGTTGAAAAAGCGGATTGTCTCCAAAATTTGCTGCCGGAGTAAAAATTGAGCGGGGAAGTGGGCAGCAATGCTTTCCCGTTTGATTCTTTGAAGGGCACGAACCTATCTGTTGTTTCTACGGTATATCCACGGAGCGGTCGGATCAGGATCAATCCAAAGTCCTGCATCGCGATTTCTGGCTGAAACTTCTGCTGCAACGTAGCGGGCTTTATCGGCCAAAGAGAGGTTTTTAAGATAATTGCGGTAAACCCATGCAGACCCGGACTTGACTTGTTCAAGGTTGAGATCGACACCTCCGGAGATGACTTTACCGACAATGCGGCCATAGTTGTCTCTTCTGTCATATTCCACAATGACGCAAGAGCCGTATTTTTCTAGGAGATCAATGAGGTTTTTACGGGACTCACGTCCGTAGGTTTGGCTCGACTCCGGAGCATCAATGCCCTCGAAGCGAATCCGTTCTCTTTTTCCGTTATCGAGTTCAACAGTTACTGTGTCGCCGTCAGCCACGCGCACTACACATCCTTCGAGAGTAGCGGAAAAAGAGAGGTTACAAGTAAGCGCCAGTGCAAGCGCAACGAAGATCCTTGGGTTCATGTTGTTCACCTACTTTTGCTATATGGGAATTTCTACCTAGAAAAGTTGTAGTTGTTGATAGCGTTCGATTCGTGGTTCGTCCTCTTCGATTGCAGATTTCATTGCTTCGGCAATCCGCTTTATAACCGGCACAGTGACGCTGTTCCCAGCCTGTTTGTACAAGTATGAGTTAGCGAGGTTGGGCAGTTTATAGTTTTTGGGATAGCCCATGAAATTGAAACATTCTCTTGGAGTGAGTTTTTGAATGCTGAATTTCATCCTATTAGGCCAACCTTGTTGTTATTCGTCGTCTTTTTTTAGAATGGCTTCAACAGACTTCTTTGGTTTTGTCAGAACTAAATGCTTGCCGTCTTCGGAGAGCTTTACGTTGTTTTGAAAGCCCGGAAAGTATGGCAACGCCTTGTGAAAGCAATTAACAAGTTCCTCTTTGAACTCAGAAATAGATTTTTCCTCACATCCGAAAACTTCTTGGAGCAGGACCAAAGGAAACGAATTTTCTGTTTTTTCCTTCTTTTGGAGCGAGGACCACTCGCGAGAGAGCCAAATATACAGATCCATTGCCAAAGGGGATTCCGAGAGGCTTAGGTACGTCTGAAAATTAAAGACAACCTGTTTTGCATTATTAACAAATTCGAAGAAAAGAGGATGTATCTGCAATTCCTTTCTCCATTTTGTGCTTTTGAGGTCTTGGTAATTTCTCCAACTCGGATCCCTGGCTCCAATAATCAGTAAGCGAGAGTCAGTTCCTACAACACTAGTCCCGCCCCATACGACTTCAATATCAATCAACGTGTGGAAAAATAAATTCCGTATTTGGCGATCAAACTCTCGGTCTGTCATTTCACTTCCGAGAATATTCTTAAATCTTCCCCTACTGTTTCCCAAGAAAGCAAGCGCAGAGGGAGTGTTGATAATGTAGGCAAGTAAAAGTCTAGGCAAGGTGCCGTAAGGAACTCCGTAAGGCGAAGAAATACGCAGCGTGTGAAGAGGTCTGTCTGCGACCCAAATATTGCTTTCAATTTGAGTGTGTGGGAAAAGAGAGCCTACGAAAATCTCCGGAAGATAGAAAATATCAGGTTTTTCTTGTTTCTCGTTGACCCTAAATTCGTGCTCTTCTGCTACTTGAGCCATTTCCGCCTCTTGTAGACAATTTTCACAAGGTCGCCCAGTCAAAGCGTAAATGACATTTGATTTGAAAGTTTTCTCTTTCATATCTCATTTCAAAAATTTAAGAGGTTTGTTTTTTACCAACAAGGATCTTCCGTCATTAGAGAAAGAGAGCAGATCGGAAAGCCCTGGAACAATTGCACAAACCAACTGCAAACTTTTTCTTAAGCGATCTTTGAATTTATAGAGTGGGGCCGGAGAATAAGGATCGAATTGATCGTGAAGTTGCTGAATTGTGATTGTCGCCATCGGCGCTGAGTTCATGTTTAATAAGTTAACCCTGTAAGGGAGCCAGAGCAAAAGGTCAAAAGCCAAAGTATTTTTCGTTTTTGCAAGCAGCGTAAAAAGTCGAAAATCAAAAGGCATTTTCGATTGAACTTGGATGTACTCGTAAAACCTCGGAGAAAGCGAAATTGTTCTTGTCCAATAGAGTGGTTTTTGCTCACCTACGCGCCATACATCCAGATTTTCAATAAAGACGAAATTTTCGCGTTCAGCTACGCATACTCCTGTTGCGGCATTAAGGTTGAATGTTTGTTTTTCATTTTTTGATTGTGTAAGGGTGATGCCTGTCTGCATCATTTGCATTAGAGTCAAGTGAACTTCTGTCGCTATACGTCCGTTGTAGCCAAGCCCGAGAGAAGTTAAATATTCTTTGACGGTCGATCCCAGGTTTATGACTCTTGATTTTTGTATGACGGATCTTCTGAAAAGATCAAGGAGAATCAACCTTGGATAACTTCCGGTTGGAAGGCCCAACTTACCTCCCCATAACTCATAAGTGAAACCTTGCCGATGAACGAGATAAAAGGAATCTTTTTGAGTTACGTGAGGGAAGTAGATTTGAGCGAAAAAAGGGTTCATAAAACTAATACCTTTTGATTCGTATTGCTCGGCATAAGAAGAGGGCAAGCAAAGATTATGGATTAGTGCCTCATGTCGCGGTGTGGGCTTCAATGTCCCCAACTCGCTCCTCTTTGTCTTTTTCTTTCCCCTTTCCTTTTCCATCATTCCGGCAACAAGCTATTCTATTCGTGATCAAAAACGAGTCTTGCACAAGAAAAAATTTGCTTTGTCATGAATAGAGGCTAGTTTTGAAGTTTTCGCCACTCTCCAAAATTTAGGTCGAAAGAGTAAGAAGAATTTTTAAAAGCAGATTTAATGACGTAGTGCTACGTTTATTGTTGTTAATAAGTCGGTGGAAAAGAGAAGTTATTAACAGACAATCGCGGATAAAACTATGAACAATCGCGGATAGAGTTATGTTGAAAATCAAATTATTTCAATTTAGAAACAATATGTTATCTATCTAAAAAATTATTCCCATATATATACATATATTAATCATATTTAAAAGCATGTATAAGGCCGAAAAAATTGTTGATAACTCCAAAACCGTCACGCGACAAAAAACTCAGTTTGTCGCTTCGCTCTTTCCCATACACAGAAAGAAGGTCGTTTTAAACAAGGTGAAAGGAAGCCATTATTTTCCTGTACAGGATGCTGACCTGCTGAAAAGGTGTGATCGAACCGGAAAAGATTTAGTTGTGGTCTTTTTCTCATAGTTCATTTTTTTTCATGGTTTTAAAGGCACCCTTTGACAAGGTTTTATCTGCAGAGGCTCGCAATCCTCTTCTCTAACATGGAAGAACGGACACTCGTGCGTGCTGCCCTGTGTCGAGAACACCTGAATCCTTCTTTGTCTCGTGGAGAAAATAAGTGAAAAAGACCACAAAGTTGTTAGCGTCGGTCGCTTGTACGGCAACAATTGTTCTGACAGGTTGCAGTACGGAGCCGAAGACCAAGGTTATCGTTGTAGAACCGGAAGCGGTTATCCAGTCAAATGTTTACGTCCGTTATCCGAAGAGCGTCTATGAAAAATTGCAAATGGGAGGAGCCGCTTGGCGTTTAAACTCTTTTGAATACACACTGAACGATTCTCAGGTGCCTTTTGAAGACATTAGACCTTGCGAACCCTGCGAGCCCCAGCAAGTAAAGCAGGTAATTCAAAAACCCAAACAGGTCGTTAAGAAGACAACTAAGACAAAAGTAAAAGCACGAGCCGCTTCAGGCACGAATAAGAGCATTTATCGAACTCGAAAAGCTGCGAAAAAGACCGCACAGAAAATTGATTGCAATCTTTATCGGACATTGTGTGAGAAACCGGCCGGTGTTTCTACAACTCAGGACACCGCTCGGAAAGCTGCTGAAGCACTTCAAGGCGTAAGCAACCGCGTTGTAGAAGTCAACTTGGCTAAGTAATCCTTTTTCAGTCCTTGCTCCGGTCTCGGAGGAAGGACTATGGCCTTAATTGTTGAAATCATGGCACAAGAGAAAAGCTGGCTCAGGTTCGCCCTAAAAAAAGTGGTTGAACTGTTGTTGGAGGTTAAATGGATACGACTGGCGTCCAAAACCCTTGACGACGGCTTATATCTACGGAAAACCTACACCGACAAGCTTAAGCACGAGTTCAATCTTAAATTCAATCGCGAGTATCGCTACGAATACTATTTGAAGTTGGATATCGGGTGCTCTGCTCAGCAGCTTTGTTTTAATCCGGAAACTTCGGAAACGCTTACTTCACTTTGCCATAAAACCCGGCTTATTCGGGATGCAAGATTATCCGACTGTTCCGAAACAGGATATCCCAATGTTTCCCTCGATGCAGTGATTGCATACAACGCAGGAGCTGTAAGAGCGCTTTTTGCGGCTGTGGGCCTATCCCAGGAAGAACTGGATAAGTACCTGTTGCCGACTATAAGAAGGGTAGCTGCGATGGTTCACTTGCTCCCGGCCTCGGGAGGTTACCATCATAAGGAATGCGGAGGACTTCTTGAACATAGTCTTGAGGTTGCCTGGAAAGCCGCGCAAAACGGTAAGAGAGCTTATTTCTCCGACGATCCTGCGAATCCCAATAAGGCAGAAAACCAAAGGAAGTGGCTTCTGGCAACAGTTCTGGGAGCTTTGTGCCATGACTGTGGGAAGGTCTTATCCGATGTTGTCGTAAGAGATGCTGCGCTGACCGGAGATAAATATCCGGCGTTTACCGGCACATCATTGGCCGAATGGTTGGAAGGCAAAGGGTGCAGACGATATTACGTGTACTGGAAGGGTAACGGAAAGGAGCACGAGAACCAACTGGTTCATCTGTACCGAGACTTGATTCCTGTAGAGACCAATCGTTATTTGGGCGATATGATTTCGGGAGACTTGGCTGAATACTTCAGAATGAAGCTCCCAAAAGGGAAAATGGTCTTGAATGACATCATTACCGAAGCGGACGCCGAATCTACGGCCAGAGACAGAGAGCAGGGCCATTACGACCGCAGTCAGGGCAGACAGCATGATCGTGAATGTCAGAACTTCTTTGCGGCAACAAAGAATTTGATTCTCTTCGGTTTAAGGCATAAAAGTTCTACAGGAGAATCCATTGAGTCTGAGTACAAAGGTTTTCGCATCCGAGGATGGACGATAAATACGAGCGACAGCGCCCTCATGTACACCTTTGACGAAAAGCTTTTTGTTGACTGGAGACAACTCCCCGAAATTCGGAAGATTCTCAGGATTGAGAACGTATCCTCTGACATTTTGAATATCAACCCGAATCGAAAATTACAAAACGAAGGAAAAAACCAAGCAGAACCAGATTCCATAGAAAAAGAATTTGAGAAGAACGATATTGAGGGAGAATTGTTTGCACTTCTCAAAGAACTGAAGGACGGCGGGTACGTCGATAAAAATGATTTTGGCGGTACTTACGATAATGAAACGCTTATCTGGCAGGTGGGCCGTTTCGATACCACTCAGCCTGGTAATGACATCATTACCTATAAAGCCATTTGTCTGAATGCAAAGGCGATAAACGAAATTTTCCAAGACCTCACGAAACTGCCGAGGCCGGTTCCTGCTTATGCTCTTTACGATCCCAAGCACGATGAAACCTTATTGTTGTTCAAAGAAAAAGCAACGACTCAGGCATCTCCAGAACCGAAAACTTCTTCGGAAACAAACGAAAAAACCCACGTTGATACCGACGGTCCCCATGCAGATGCAGCAACGAATGTTGGGAATCCATCTGAGACAGAGGAATCAAATGAACAGGAACAACGGAGGGAAACAGACAACTCAAATGTAAGTAACGAAAGAGCGGATGAGACCAAAGGACAGGAAACAGAAGAAGCCGAGAAAACCAAGGAACCATCCGACGACTGCGCCGAATCACAAGAAACGGTGACTCAGCGACAAACCATTTGGATTGACGAAGATGGAGTAATCCACAATGGATCAAACACAACAATTAACGAAGAGGAAGTTGATCCCGATGACATCCCCGACCCGACAACTTCGATCAGCGAGGACGACTCGGATTGCGAAGACGAGGAGGTTCCCGATATTAACGATGAGGACGATGAGCCGGAAGCACCGGGCGAAGAAGTATCCGGAAATTCAAAAAATGAAGTAACGAAAAAAGATACCGATTCTGAGGATACAGGCGAAAAAGACGAAGATGAGATTAAGGATGAGGAGGAGGACTGCGGTTCCCAATCTGTTTCGGAAGTATCCAAAAACTCAAAAGCACAATCCGAGGCAACCGCACCGAATAAACCTTCTTCTCCTGTAGGGGAAACCGAACAAAAATCCTCTGAGTTCGGGGTCCGCAAACCTTTGAGCGGAGAATCAATGGACCTTGACCTTGGCTTGTCAAACAATTTGACCAAGCCTAAAGGCCGCCAGCATAAACGCAAGAAAGCCGTTAAGAACGAAACTCCCAACGTAAACTCAGTCGCCAACCCGAACCCTCCTGTTAATTCATTTGATGTTCATAATCCTTCCTCCGGAGAAGCAGGGGAGACGGCCGAGCAGTCTGGGGAGAAACCTTGCGTCAACCTCTCAGAGTCTTCGGTGAGTGCTCAGTCTTTAACACAAGGGACGAAAAAAATCGACGCGGCTAACAGTGAAGCATCCGGGGAAAATAACAAAAGCGAAGCTGACTCCCATTCAAAGGATTCCGAAGAGCAGGTTGGCAATCCTCAGGCCGAAGATCCGAGCCAAACGCCGAGGAGAGGAGGCGCAGAGGTTTTTTTAGAATCGCAAAACTCAGCAGCGCCTCCTTTCTCCTCTCCTTCAGTGCCTAATTCCACATCTTTCGACACTAACGCGACAAACGAAGAAGCAGAGATTCAGAAAGTAATTGACCAATATATGGGAGCATCTCCTGGATTGGAGGAAATTACAGGTTACTGCCCGACATTTGACGATGGCTACGACGATGTGGCTTTCTACGAACCCGAGCAGCCTTATATCGTGAAATCCCGACCGTGGAAACTGAACATCTTCTCTGCCAAAGATGAACAAGGGCGTAGCGTGCAGTACAAATTTGATCTCAAAGGCGATGAACCCGAAGCGGATTGGCAGGCTGAGATTTTGATTCCGGACGGTATTTCTTGGCCCTTTGAACCGAATCCAAGGTATCGCATCAAGCGTCAGGATGTTGTTGTTCGCAAAAGCGTTAAAAGGGTAGAAGTTACCGTGAAACCTTCGGGTGATCCCGCTCTTTCGCAAGAGGAGGAAAAGGATACACAATCTTCGAAGAAGATCGAATCTCCCGGACAAGAACCCGGCAACGTAGCCGGAACGGTTTTATCCGCAACTGACGCCAAAGACATTGACACGGTGAACCCGGATGGATCAAAGGTCAAACGCTATCCCTTTGATTTGGAGAAAGGCGAAAAGATGTCGCTTATAGATTTTATTTCGGCCTTAGCCGATTCAATAAACAGCGGGCGGGCATCACCCTCAATAACTCTATCTTGTTTTCCGGATAAGGGCTACTACATAACAATGGATCAGCTTAAAGAGCTTGCCTTTTTAGCCAGCGGAGGCGACGAGGCAGTTTCTGAAAAATATGCTTCTTGGATTCCGGCCCGGGTTCAATATGAGTCGCTGTTTTATGACCGCGACTTGCAGTGCGTATTCCAAAAAAAGAGGTAAGAATAAATGGCTTTCAATTCCGACGGTTATTCATACGAGATGCCTTGGAGACAGAATTTCGAGGCTCGTGCAACATTAGGTTATTTGGCAGGAATTGTTGCAGCAGGCGTTTGTTCAGTCACGACGCCAATGCCCGCGGCTCCCTTTTTGTGGATGGGAGCTTTTTGCGCCGCATCCGGGGTTTGGTGTGCAGTGGGTGCTTATCGCGTCTGGCGAAGAGTCAAACTTTTGAAAGGCTACCCGTTCTCTTTCGCAATTGTGGAGGACATGAAGGAGAAAGCCCACGACTCGCGCCATCAGGACGAGCAGTACATCGGCAGAGGTTTCATATGGGAAAATCGCCATGCGCAAGCGGCCTTTGAGATTACAAAGTCCGACTACTACACCACATTTATTTCCGACGGTGGCTGTGCCCACAATTTCGGTATGGGCTGGCTGCACGGGATGGAACCGAAAGAGACCGACCTTTGGCAGCTTCTTGCACACACCAACGGTCACACTTTGATTACAGGCGTGCCCGGGTCAGGGAAAACTCGTCTCTTTGATATGCTCATCTCTCAGGCAATAAGCAGAGGTGAGGGCGTCATCATCATTGACCCGAAGGGCGATAAGGAATTGCGGAGTAATGCCCTTAGAGCTTGCAAGGCCAACGGTATTGAGCACCGCTTTATTTGGTTTCATCCTGCGCACCCTGACGAATCGGTGGCTCTTGATCCCTTGAAGAACTTTACGAGAAGTACGGAAATTGCTTCCCGTATTACTTCTCTCATGCCGTCCGAAGGCTCAAGCTCCTCTTTCTCATCATTTGCGTGGAACGTGCTCTCAAGCATCTCGGACGCAATGATTTTGTGTGATGAGAAGCCGTCTCTGGTAAAACTCAGAGGGTATGTGGAAAATGGTGTTGATGAATTACTTTGCCGCGCCGTAAGGTCTTATTTGGAACATCTTCCTCCGGAACAGAAAGACTACCTTGATGAGTTGGACGATAAGATCGACCGTCTCGAAAGAGCATACGAAGGGTTGAAAGCTCAGAATAAAACTCCGACAGTACCTCTTCACCGTCGTAAAGCGGAGATTCACGCCGAATACTACAAAGAAAATGTTGCCAAGGATCATCCCAGCAGGGAGTTGAGCGGTCTGTTAAGCATTTTTGAACACGATCAGGCGCACTTCTCCAAGATGATTACGAACCTTCTTCCGTTGCTCGGAATGCTCACCAACGGGAAAATGGGCGAACTCTTGAGCCCGGATGATTTTCCGAATCCGAGGCCAAAGTTCGATTCAAGCTCCATCGTCAACGAGCAGTTTGTCTTCTGGCTGGGATTAGATTCCCTCTCTGACGCAGAAGTTGGGCAGCGGGTCGGCGCTTTGATTCTTTCCGATCTGGCAAGTGTGGCGGGCGCTCGCTTCAATTTCGTTGATCCCGACAAAATGCGCCCGGTAAATATTTTTGTGGACGAAGCTGCGGAAGTGTTGAACGAGCCGTTTATTCAGCTGCTCAATAAAGGTCGCGGTGCTGCGCTGAGGCTTTACGTTGCCACACAGACAATTGCCGACTTTGCCGCAAAAATGGGAGGAGCAGATAAAGCCAATCAAATTCTCGGCAATATCAATAATAAGTTCGCCCTGAGAACAACAGATTTGTCCACTCAGAAATATCTTTCCGAACATATGCCGAAGACGGTAATTCGATACGTGACTCGGGGACAGGGCGTAGGAGGAGCCTTGGATAAACCGCTTATGCACTCCGGGCATCTGACGGAGAGTCTGATGGAAAAAGAAGTGCCGCTTTTTGCTCCTCAGTTTTATGCTTTACTTCCGAATTTGGAATATCTGGCTTTCATCTCAGGCGGAACTACCGTAAAAGGCAGAATCCCCATCGTCGTCGAAAACAAAGAAAAAATCAAAGAAGTCAGAGAAAAGATCGAACAGACTTACCGTGAAATCAATTCCGTTAATCCCGAATCAAAGGCCGGGCAACAAGGCATAAAACTTAATGATGAAGACATGAAGAGCCTTGAAGAAATGACGAAAGCTCCCTCTTGGGCTGTAAGGGAACCTCAATCCGACAGAATTGGGAGAAAGTAAATGCCGAGTTCTCAATCGAAAAGTTCCAAATACGTATGGCTTTACATAGCTTTGATTGTTGCAATGATGGCGGTGGTTAAGGTAAGCACCGTAGAAACAGCCATGAAAGCCGAACACAGGCTCGTCACTTCAGCTCTTGGTCAGACAAGTTCCGATTACGTTTACAGTCATGCTGCTGATTGGTACAGAACCATAGCTGTGGACTGGGAAATGCACCGGACGCTCGAAAATATGTTCATACCGACCGATGAAGAAAGAGCCAGATCAAAAGGCTTGGAAGAGTTCGGGAATTACCTTTTCAAGTATATGCACGAGCGTCTTGAAGCTTTTTGGCGCGGCCTTTATATGCTTTTTACTCGTATGTGGGTCTTGTTTCTCTGGCTTCCGTTTATTCCGATTGTTGTTTTCCCGGCAATTAATCACGGCTGGCAGATTCGTAACATCAAGCGAACCAATTTCGATTATGCGTCCCCGACAAAGCACATCTACGCTGTTGCGACCATCAAAGCTCTGCTGGTTATTCTACTTACGCTTATCGTAGCTCCGATCCCCATGACGC
>OGYJ01002084.1_pt1 | contig 14317 bp, 10 predicted proteins | sample 1576531 | NCBI WGS metagenome assembly OGYJ01 (sample SAMEA3541574, study PRJEB24748) | human gut metagenome | biome: human gut; feature: human-associated habitat; material: faeces | place: China | collected 2012 | reverse complement strand
GAGGATGATCCCCATTTTTCAGAGCTTTTTGAAGCTCTGAAAAATGCTTCAGCATGTCGAAAAAGCCTTTTCGACATGCTGAGGGCCATGCCTTGCGGCATGGCCCCGGAGAAAACGCTGAGGAAAAAGGTCACTTATGTTGAGGAGAGGGATCACTTACGTTTGAGGAGAAGTAGGAGTCACAGCAGCTTCACCGCCGCCGCCAGCAGGCACAGGCCCAGAGCCAGCGCCAGAGTGCTCAGACGGTTTTTCAGCCGATGAGACATGGAGAAAATCACTCCGCCAGAACCTTGCCCATGGCCCGGCAGGCCTCCAGTGCGGCGTCGTCCGGCGTTTCACAGCAGATGACACTCTCGCACACCAGATTGATGCCTGCGTCGTCGCAGTCCTTCTCCCAGTCACGCATCCACTGGCCGTCGCCCCAGCCGTAGGAGCCGAACAGGCCCACGCTCTTGCCGCCCAGACGGTTCTTGCAGCCGGAGAACATGGGCTCGAACTCGCACTCCTCCAGCACCTCGGAGCCCATAGCGGGGCAGCCGAAGGCGATGGCATCCATCCCGGCCAGAGCGCCGACATCCACGGCGTCGGGAGTCAGCAGCACCGCCTCGGCACCGGCCTCCTTCATGCCCTCCAGCACCGCCTGAGCCATGGCCTCCGTGTTACCGGTGCTGCTCCAATACACTACCGCAGTCTTTTTCATGATGGTTTCGTTCCTTTCTCTGTTGAAAAATATGTCACACGGCCAGCTGTGCCAGTCCGGAGCCCGCCCGCCACAGGGCGCAGCACCGGTCGGTGCAGCGCTTATACTGACGGAACAGCTCCTTGGCCCGCTCCTCGTCGCCATAGACCTTCCACAGTCCGGCACACTTGAAGCGGCAGGCCTTGTTCTCGATGAAGCCCCGTACATCCTCCGGGGGATAGCTGAGGAACAGCCCGATCTCGTGGGGGAATTCGTCATTTTCCCGCAGACGGCGGATGAGACAGGCCACGCACTGCCCGGCGCTGTGACATGGATACCCGGACTCCTCCAGCAGGCGCACGGCCTCGGCATCCTCCAGATCCTGCCGCAGGCGGCTGGGCCGGTAGAGGTACAGCAGCGCACGGCCGCCGTCAAAGCGAAGGGGCAGCAGACACAGGCCCTTGCCCGCCAGCAGACGGTTGATGCGCCGCACCTCCTGCCGCAGCTCCTCCGGGGAGTCGCAGGGACAGGAGAACAGGCTGCCGGTCTTGATCCCGGCCAGAGTAGGGGCGCACTGACGCACCACAAGCTCCTCAGACATGATGTAAGTCCTCCTTATCCGGCGTGCTTTTCCAGAATGTTCCGTAGAGCGGACAGGGAGCTGGTGTGACAGCGCTCGATGACCGTGTCGCAGCTCTTCAGCTCCCGCAAGGCGCTCTGGACCATTTTGTGAGACATGGTGCTGGTGAAGAAAATGGTCAGATCCGGGTCGCCCAGCTTGTTTTTCAGGCCGCCCACAGGCTTGATAAAGACCTTGGCCCGACAGCGGTAGGACTGACACAGATCCATATAGCGGCGCTCCATACACTCGTTGCCGCCCAGAATGACAATGCTCATAGGTGTTCCTTTCTTATCATGGCCTCCCGGCCGACAAATATGCGGCGGGGAAATGGCTGGTTGATTTCGATCGCCTGATTCGTGGTTCTGCGATGTTCTGATACGCTAATGATCCGGTGGTTAGATGCATCTAACTTGGTGGTAGTTTAACATCTCTAACTGCACTTGTCAACCCCTTTTTTCAAATTTTACCTACCATGTGGGTGGGGAAGAGGATGTTTCGCCCGTGAGGGGGAGATTTCCGGCGTTTGCACGCCGCCGGAGGCAAAACAGAAAAACTGCCGGCAAAAAGTATCCCGCCGGAGACAAACAGCAGGCACGCAGGAACCACCCTGCGTGCCTGCTCTATACGCATAAGGCTGTCCCACCGCTGTGGTCAGCTCTCCATCATCAGCTGAATGATCTGCTTGTCCGTCTGCGCCATGCCCAGTCGGGCCAGCCGGCCCACGTTGGCGATGGTGTTCTCCACGCCCTTTTTCACGATGCCGTCTCCGCCAAAGAACTGGTTGCCGCTGCGATACATGGCCAGCCCCAGCAGCCCGGCGTCCACGGCGGCGGCGATCTTGGCGGCGCAGCTGGCCTTGGCCCCGTCGCAGATGATGCCGGAATCCATGGCTACGGTATTGACCACCGTGTGGGCCACGGTGTCGTAATCCCCGCCCTGCAGATACGCCAGCCCTGCGGCGGCGCCGCATCCGGCGCTGACGGCTCCGCAGTAGGCGGACAGCCGCCCGATGCCGGTTTTCAGGTGGATGGTCACCAGATTCGCCACCGCCAGCGCCCGCAGCAGCTCCTCATGACTGCGGCCCGTGGCACGGGCGCAGACGATCACCGGCACACTGGAGGTGATGCCCTGATTGCCGCTGCCGGAGTTGATGACCACCGGCATCTCGCACCCGTTCATCCGGGCATCGCTGGCTGCGGCGGCGTAGGCCCGCATCCGATAGGACAGATCCTCCTCATGCCCCCGCAGCAGGGTCTTGCCGATGTTGGCCCCGTAATGGTGGCGCAGTCCCTCCTCAGCGATGGCCATGTTACACCGGATCTGCTGCTCCAGCACCTCCTCCACGTCCTCCGTGGAAAGACAGTCGGCAAAGGCCACGATGCCCTCCACCGTCAGGCAGCTGCGGTCTGTGAGACTGCCGGAGCCCTCGGAGATCTCCCGCTCCAGCAGTACCTGACCGCCCCTCCGGACGGATACCACGTTGGTGTGGTGGCCCACAAGGCGCACCTGAGCGCTGTCCGAGCCGTGAAAAACCGTCACCTGAATGTCGAAGATATAGGGCGTGTCGGCGTGGCGTACCTCCACCGGCACGGCCTTCAGGAAGGGAGAGATGGCGGCGCTCTGCTCCTCCGTCATGGCGGAGAGCACCTCCAGCTGGGCCTCGGCGTCTCCGGCCACAATGCCCGCCGCCGCAGCTGCCGGGATGCCCCGCAGTCCGCCGGTATGGGGGACCACCACGCTTTTGACGTTCTTGATGATGTTGCCGCTGACCTCCACCAGCACCCGGTCCGGCAGTGCGCCCAGAACGCTGCGGGCCTTGGCGGCGGCGTAGGCGATGGCGATGGGCTCGGTGCAGCCGGTGGCGGGGCGCAGCTCCTCCCGGAGGATCTGCACATACTGCCGGTAGCACGCATCGTGTCGTTCCATACGATCCCTCCTGCTCTTTTTTATCCATCTTACCGTATCCCCGCCGGGAAGTCAATCTTTGTCCACAAATAGCGCACAAATCGCAAAGCACGCAGGCTCATGCGGGACCTGCGTGCCTGTATTGTGCTTATTGCTCCAACAGCGCCTCCAGCTGCAAAAGCAGCTCCAGCACGCTGTGGAAGGAGAAAACGGCGCCGCCCTTCAGGTCACGGAGCTGCCCCTGCCAGCTGTAATGCTGGCGCAGCCGGACCTCCAGCTCCACATCGGCGGGGGCCGCCGCAGCGGAGGGCTTTTCCGGCGCGGGACTGTCAGCGGCGGTGTTCATCCACTCCTCCAGCAGGACGATGAGCCGGGCCAGACTGGTGAACTCCGCCCGGCAGCCCAGAGCGGCGCTGTACACATAGCCGCAAAAGCCGTTCTCCCGGCTCTGGAGCGTCAGGCGAAAGGCCCCCAGACCCGGCGCAATGCTTCGGTTTTCTTGCATGGAGTGATCCATCCTTTCTGAAACCGGCGGCGGAGCCGTCCGGTGGGGTGTCAGTCTTTGGGTTCGGCCAGATGGACCATGCCCCGCAGATCGATGGCCCGAGTCCGAAAGACGGCGTGGCTTCGGGCAAAACGCTGGTGCATCGCCTGCTGGAGCCGCTGAGCGATGGCGCTATGGGTCTCCGACCCGGCGCCCGGCAGCAGTACCCAGTATTGCCCGGCGCCAATCTGAGTGAAGGGGTCGCCGGAGCGCAGGCAGCCCTGCAGGATCAGCTTCATCTGCTGCATATAGACGGCATTTTTCTCCGGCTGCGCCTCCCAGCCCTCCAGACACAGCATCAGCAGCTGGGCCTTCAGGTCGGGGTCACGGCGCATGGAACGCAGGTACAGCAGCACGATCTCCCGAAAGGTGCCGTTGTCGCAGGCCAGCGCCCTGCTCTCGCCGTCACCGGCCAGCAGGAAGGTCTCCAGAGCCGCCGGCCCCATGCCGCCGCCGTACAGTTCCTGCGAGGCGGTGAGGCGGGCGGCCTCCAGCTCCGGGGAGGGGGTTAGGCCGTAGCTCTCCTGATACAGCTTTTGCAGGGCCTCGTAGTGATCCAGCGCCTGCTGGGCCTGATGGCTGCGGGTGAGATTCTGCATCAGCAGCAGATTGAACTCCTCCGACAGAGGGTCCAGATGCACCGCTTGGGCGCACAGGGCCGCCGCCTCGGCGTACTCCTGAGTCCTCATCAGCTCTTGCACCAGTCTGCGGAACAGCCGCACGAACAGGGAGCGATAGTAGGCGTGGAGATCGGCACACCACAGTTCGTCGGCCGCATCCGGCAGAAAATCCCCCTGATACAGATCGGCGGCCTCCCGGCCCAGTGTCCGGAGCTCCTCCGGGTCGGAGGTCTCCAGCGCCCGGCGGGCCAGATCCTCAAAGACATCCACGTCCAGCCATGTATCGGTCCCGGGAACCCAGCGGTACAGGCCGTTTTCGTAGCGAATCATGCCCTTGGTGTCGGAAAAGTCCAGTGTAGCCATGGCATTACGTGCCCGGCTGGCGTTATTTTGCAGAGTGCTGGCGGGATTGCTGCCGCTGCCGTCGGGCCACAGAAGGTCGATGAGCTCCTGAGCGGGGATGCCCCGATCCCGGTGCAGGATCAGGTAGGCCACCAGCGTCCACAGCCGCCCGGAACGGCCGGCGAGACTGACCATCCGGGGCTCCTTCATGCCGGTCTGCTGCAGGGAAAACCGCCCCAGCATCGTGGCCCGGATGTGTGCGATCTCTCTCATAATCAGCCTCCTCTATAGGGGTGCGGTGCTCTGTCCCGGCCCCACGCTGCGATCATATCATAGCGGGACAAGGGCGGATCTGCATCCGTCCTTGTCCATCGGTGGTACGATCACTATATCACAATTCAAACCGCTTGTCACTCGGAAATTTTGGGCCTTGTGCGCTGGGATGCACGACTGCCCGGCGTATACAAGGGGATAAAAAGCCGAGGAAGCTGCCCGCAGGCAGCTTCCTCGGTGAATGAGTCAGCCAGTGATTGTTTGTTACCGGCTGCGCTTTTTGCGGGAGGGAATGACCGTCACAGCCATACCGGAGACGGCCAGCAGGGCCAGCCACAGCACCAGAGTGCTGCTGTCGCCGGTGGCGGGCTTGCCGGGAGTGGTAGGCTCCTCAGCGCCGCAGCGGCTGCACTTGCCATCCTTGTAGTCGTGACCCAGAGCAGGCAGCACCTCGCCCTGCTTCACCGTGACGCCGCAGACCTTGCAGACCTCGTCGCCGGTGTAGCCGTCCTCGGTGCAGGTAGCATCCTTGGCACCCACCAGCTCCGTGTCGTGGCCGGTGGCGGGGATGACCTCCGTCTTGGTGTCGGTGTAGTCCTTACCATCGAAGGTGACCTTGGCGGTGTAGGTGCGAACGCCGTCGGCCTCACAGGTGGCCGCAGTGGTCACCTCATTGGTGACGGTTGCGTTCACCGTCTTCACATGGGAAGCATCATTGCCGCAGGTGAATGTGGCAGTAACGGTGAAATCATCGTTCCACTTCCACACCGGGGCGCCATAGGTATGACCGGTAGCAGGGATGGCCAGCTTCTCCAGCGTCGTCTCGGTCTTGCCCTCGGCATCGCTGAACAGCTTGCCGCAGACGGAGCACTTCCAGTAAGCCTCCACGCCGGCGGTCTCGCAGGTGGCAGGAACCTTCTCCACAGCGGTCAGCTTGTGGCCCACAGGGGGATCGGGCAGATCCGCCAAAGCGGCATCCACGTCGGCCTGAGAGACGTACAGAGTGGTCAGCACGTCCATAGCGGCGTCATAGGCCTTGGTCAGGCAGTTCTTCTCCAGATAGTAGGCGTCCTTTTCGATCTCGGCGTTGATGGCCGCCACACGGCGGGTCAGGGCGTCCTTGTTGGCGACCTCGTAATAGCCGGCACTTCCGCCCGTACCCATGGCATAGCCGCCGCCGATGTCGGAGCCGTAGGCCAGCGTGAACTGCACACGCACCACGTCGCCCTCGGACAGATAGGAATCGGCAAAGCCCACGTTGGGGAATACGTTCTTCAGGCAGTACATCCAACCGGAACCGCTGGTGTAGTCGAATTCACCCAGACTGGTCTCGTCCGTCCGGGTCTGGATATCGAAGCTCTTCTCCTCCAGCTTCTCCCGCAGGGCCTGAGGGATGCTGTCGCCGGTGGGATCAATGCCCGCCAGCGCATCGCCCTGGATGTGGGACAGATAGAAGCCGCTCTCCAGAGAGCCGGTGTTGCTGTAGGTAAAGCCTCTTTCCTCCAGCAGACGGGCCAGCGCCTGAGCAGCGTTCTCGCCCTCGATGATGTCCACATAGCAGGGCTCGATGATGTAGCCGCCGCCCAAAGACAGGGCCTCCACGGTGAACACGGCCTTGCCCACCACATCACCGGGCTCGGCCTTCACATAGGTGATGGTGTAGGTCAGAGAGGCCTTGTGAGCCTTGACAACGACGGTGTTGATGCCCTCCTTGGTAAAGTGCAGGGTATAGCTGGTCTTGGTGTCATCGTCCCAGTTGACGGACACCGGATCACCGTTGAGGAGCACGGTGACCTCGCTGGCGGGCAGCTTGTTGCCGTCGCCGTCCTTGGCAAAGACGTCGAAGGTCATGCGGGAGTTGCGCTGGGTGATGCCATCCTCCAGCGTGGTCTCCAGCGTGACGATATCCTCCCGCACCGTCACCTCAAAGGTGGTGGTGAGCTGACCGAAGGTCACGGTGATGGTCTGCTGACCCACGGTCTCCAGCAGAGTGGGGGAGAGGGTGTACTGGTCGGCGGACAGGGTGGAAGCGCCGTTTCTGGTGACAGCCTGCACCACCAGACCGGCGGTATTCAGCGTGTCGCCCTCGGTATAAACGGTTTTCTTGGGCAGAGTCTTGACCTGAATGGCAGTGACCAGAGACAGCTCCACATTCACGGCCTGATCCTCACCGCCCACCACGGTCAGTGTACCCTTAGCGGGCAGATAGCCCTCCTTGGTGACTACATAGCTCCACTTGCCGCTGGCCAGCGTGCGGGTGGCGGAGGCAGCGGTGGCGTTGATGGTGACGGTATCGTTGCTGCTGTTGGTCAGCTGGATGGTGCAGCTGTCGATGGCGTTTCCGGAGTCATCCTTCATGGAGAAGGTGACGTCCGCTGTATTGGGCTTGACCACAGGGATGGTGATATCCGGCAGGGCGCCCAGTGCAAAGCTGCTGTAGCTGCCGATATAGGGAACGTTGGTGGAGAGATCGGGCAGGGAATTGCGGTGAGAGCCGATATCCTTGCCGTTGCCGTAAAAGTTGAGAACGCCGTCCGTCAGGACGTAGGGCTCATCAGCATCCCAGTCGGCGGGGATCTTTACCTCCACGGTGCGGCAGTCGTTGCCGTCCGCCCGGTCGAAGAGGTGACGCTGGAAGAGGTTCTTATAGCCGGTGACGGTATCATTGCTGCCGGGATCGGTGTAAGAGGCGTAGGCGTAGAGGTTATACAGGTTCGCCATGGTGTTGGCGGGGTGATACACGCCGGTGAGCTGCACGGTGACGGTGTCGCCGGGCAGGATATCACGGGTGGGGTCGGTCTTGTTGGTGATGACTACCCCGGCCTTCTTCGCGGTGATGACCTGATAGGTGTCGGCGCCATCCTTGCTGATTTTGACGATGTTTTTGCCCTCGGTGAGAGTCAGAGTCACGTCGCCGCCCTTGGTGGTCACGCCGTCGGTGCCGAAGCCGCCGGTGTAGGTCATGGCCGTCTCGGTGAGGGTGGGGCGCAGCAGGGTAACGGTGCTGCCGGAGGCGGGCTGGAAGGTGTACTGGCAGCCGGAGTCATCGGTGTAGTACAGCACGTCTGCCTCGGCATCCAGCTTGTTACCGGCGACCTTCCGGTCACCGTTGTTGATGGTCATGTTGGCATCCGGGCCGTTGGCGGCGTTCTTGCCTACCTCCACCACCACCACACCGGTGTTCTCCGGCCAGATGGCGCCAAAGGTCTTGTTCTTGTTGATGGACCAGCCGGAATCCGCTACATACATGGCGTCATAGGTCACCAGAACAATGGCCGTACCGGCGCTGTTGGCGGTGATGCGGCCGCTGTCATCCACGCTGACCACATTGGTGCCGTCCACATCCAGTGCCGTGTAGTGGAACACAGGCTCCAGCGTAGAGCCTCTCATGCCGGTGCTGCTGTTGTTGGCGATCTGGAACATACGCAGGGGGCGCAGCTGCTTCATGCCGCCCACGGTCAGGGTGACGCTGCCGGTGTAGTCCACACCGTTGAGGCGGATATCCGCCGCGTCACTCTTCTCGTCCCGGAGAATGGCCTTGGGATCGCCGGTCATGGTTTTCGTCAGGTCATAACGGCGGGTGCTGCCGTCGAACTTGAACATACTGGCGTTAGTGACAAGCCCATCGCCGGTGGCCCGGTAGATGTAGCTGCTGCCGGCTACCAGCCGGAAGGTGTAGACATCGCTGTCGTCACCGGTGAGATCGGCATCGCCGGGAATCAGCGTACCCTGCCCATAGGTGGTGGAGGGAATGCCGGTCATAACGACATGAGCGCCCTTGGGGACCACGAAGTCGGTGTTTACGATCTGGGTCGGGGTGGCGCTCCACAAGGCGGCGCCTGAGGCAGTCTTCAGCGTCTCGCGGGCAGGCTGAGTGGCCTGATAGCCCTCGGCCGCTCTGGCCTCGGAGGGCTGGATGGACCAGGTGTAGGTGCCGGGAACCATGAGGTAGGGATAGCCCACATAGCTGGCGAACTGATGGGGCTTGCCGGGGGTCATCACGGTGCCGTCGGCGGCCTTGACCTCGGTGGTGAAGTCGTCTGCCGTCCAGCCGCTCTTGACGGCGTAGACATAGACCAGATACAGCTCGAAGGTCTGCTCACCGGTACCCTCGGTGACGGTGAGGGTGCCTGTGCCAAGGAGATATTCGCTGCCCCGCACAGTGTCCCGTGCCTCATAGGTATAGACGCCGGGAGCCGTCAGAAACTCATATACGGCGTAGCTGCCGCTGGTGTCTGCGGGGATGGATACGGGCTGGCCCGCAGCATCCTTCAGGGTCAGGGTCATGCCGGTACCCCGGCCCTGGGAGGTGATGATCTTCACCTGCCGCATCCCCTCCGGAACGTTGACCGTCACGGGAGCCACGGCGCTGGTGACACTGGTGGGCTTGTTGCCCGCCACGGTGTTGGTGACCACCACACGGTACCAGAAGCTGCCCGGTGCCTCGGTGGAGGGGGTATAGCTGCTCTGGGTGGCATCGGTGATGTCCTCGAAGCCGTCGGCGGCGGAGGTGGTGCTCACCTGCCACTGATAGCTCAGGGTGCCGCTGCCGGTGGCCTGCACCGCCAGAGCATTGGCCCTATCGCCGCAGGTGTAGGTGACAGCCGTTGTGGACAGGTCCGCCGTCAGAACGGGAGCCGGGGCGGCGGGAGAGTCGTCCTTCTCCACGAACTCCAGAATATAGGCGGAGCTGGTGTCTGCATAGCTCCGGGTCTTGACCAGAGACAGGTTCTTCTCGTAGCCGCTGGTACGGGTCTCGATGGTATAGGGGGCGGAGGAGCCTACCTCATCTGCTGACCAGTAATCCACGGGGGGCGGCCAATCATTCAGACCGTCCTTCTGTGTGTAGCCGCTGCCGGAGCTGCTGGCCTTATCCAGATAGACGGTGCCGTAGAGCTGGACCGTCTTGGTCCCGGCGGGGACAGTGACCTTATAGTGGGGGATATCCTCCCACGCAAAGGTCAGATAGTCTACAAATTCGTACTCCAGCGCATCGCTGCTGCCCACCAGAGTGATCTTCTCGGGCTTTGCATCGGCAGCGGCCCAGGCCGAGACCGGCAGGACGCTCACCAGCATCAGCAGGGACAGCATCAGCGCAAGGAGTTTCTTTCCGTACGACGTGCTCTTTGTCTGCATTTCGTTTCTCCTTTTCTCAAATATGTCGTGGTGTCAGTCGGGATCGGCGGCCCTGCGTGCAGGCCGCAGCCCTCACCTCCTCTCCGATGGGATTTTCTTGTCTGCCGTACGGACCCCCGTGGCCGGGGGCGGCTTTTGCTGATGGCACAAAGCAAAAGCGTCCGTGCCGCCGGTTCGGCAGCACGGACGCATAAAAGGGCGTTCTCTTTGTGCAGGCAGTCCCGGTGTAGGCAGGTACCGCAGCGGACGGTCCGGTGTATCTGACTTATCCGTCCCGTCGGACTTGCCGTCGGGAGGGCTTCACAGTGACCCACTCGCAGGGATTTGCACCCTATTCCACCTGTCCCCTCACAGGGACGGGACCGTCTGCTGAAAAAGAAACGGAGTCCAGTTCAATGGCTGGAACGTTATCCTCCTCATCATAACACAAGGGCGACCATTTTGCAATATCACACCGAAAAATCATTTGCCGGAAAATGCCGGCCACTGCCGGGGAAACCCGAACCCCGCCCGGCAGAAAAAATTCCCCGGACAGGACACTGTCCGGGGAATGCTTCGGTGCGATAGACTCGGCTTTACTCGATGGAGATGGTGTAGTAGTACACCGGCTGACCGCCGCTGAGGAGGGAGACCTCCGTCTCCGGGCAGGCCTCGGTGAACAGGGCCTGCGCCGCCTCGGCCTCCTCCTGCGATACGCCCTCGCCGTAGAACAGGGTGACGAAGGCCGCCTCCCGCTCCGCCGCCAGCGCCGCCAGTCGGGTCAGCAGGGAGGTGATGTCCCGCTCCGTGCCGAAGAGCTTGCCGTCCAGCAGGGCCAGATAGTCGCCCTCGTTGATGGCGAAGCCGTCGAAGTCGGAGTTGCGGGCGGCATAGGTGATCTGGGCCGTGGTGACAGCGGCGGCCGCCTCGGTCATGGCCGCAAGAATAGCCTGTGGGTCCTCCTCCGCCGTGTCCACGCTCATCATGGCGCTGATGCCCTGAGGGATGCTGTGGGTGGGTACCACGATGACCTGCTTCTCTGTCAGCCCCACGCACTGCTGGGCCGCCATGACGATGTTCTTGTTGTTGGGCAGCACGAACACGATCTCGCTGGGGGTGTGGTTCACCTCCCGCAGAATGGCCTCCGTAGAGGGATTCATGGTCTGGCCGCCGGATACTACCCGATCCACGCCCAGATCCCGGAAGGCTGCCGCCAGTCCGTCTCCGGCGCATACCGCCAGAAAGCCGTAGCGCTTCTCGGCAGGGGCCACAGCCTGCTCGGCCTGCTCCAGCTCCGCCTCGATGGCGTCCAGATCGTCGGTGCTCTGGGCCTTGCGGCCCGCTGCCAGATCGGCGGCCTGGGTCCGCATATTCTCGATCTTGGCCAGCTCCAGCGTACCATATCGCTGGGCCGCCGTCAGGGCCTCGCCGGGGGTGTCGGTGTGAACATGGACCTTGAAGGATTCGTCGTCCTCGCCGATGACCAGACTGTCACCGATGCTGTCCAGATAGGCCCGGAAGGGGGCCAGATCCACGTTGGGATCGTTCTTGCGGACGATGAACACGGTGTCGAAGGCAAAGGTGATGTCCTCGTCGCCGATGGCGGCAAAGTCCGCCTTGTCGTGCTCCGGCTCCTCCTCTACCTCCGGCATGGGCTCGCCCCGCAGGCTGCTGAGCATCCCCTCCAGAATGATGAGGTAGCCCTTGCCGCCGGCATCCACCACCCCGGCTTTTTTCAGCACCGGATTCATCTCCGTGGTCTCGGCCAGCGTCTCATAGCCCGTGGCAATGGCTTCCGCCAGCACATATTCGGCGCAGTTCTGCTCCTGCGCCGCCTCCTCAGCTCTGGCCGCCGCCAGGCGGGATACCGTCAGCACCGTACCCTCGGCGGGCTTCATCACGGCGCCGTAGGCCGTGGTCACGCCCTCGGACATGGCCGCCGCCAGCTGTACGCCGTCCATCTCCTCCAGTCCCTTCACGGACTTGGAGAGTCCCCGGAACAGAAGGGACAGGATAACGCCGGAGTTACCGCGGGCGCCCCGCAGCAGGGCGCTGGCGGTGATCTTGGCGGCCTCGCCCACCGTGGCAGGCTCGCACTTTTTCAGCTCCGCCGCAGCGGTCTGGATGGTAAGGCTCATATTGGTGCCGGTATCGCCGTCCGGCACGGGGAAAACGTTCAGGTCGTTGATGGCCTGCTTTTCACGGGTGATACAGGCGGCGCCGAAGGCGACCATCTGCTTGAAGGCGCCGCCGCTGATTTTTTCTGTCATGCTCTTGCTTCTCCTCCTACCGACGTTCATCAAACGGTGATGGAGTCCACAAAGACATTCACTTCACGGACCTCCACGCCGGTATTTTTGGTGACCACATATTTGACCTCGCCCATAATGGAGCGGCATACCGTGGCAATATTCACACCGTTCTCCACGATGATGTGCAGCTCGATGGACACCGTGCCGTCCTCGTTATAGGTGACCTTTACGCCCTTGCTCATGGCTTCCCGGCGCAGCAGATGGACCAAGCCGTCCGTCATGCTGCGGTAGGCCATGCCCTTGACGCCGAAGCAGTTGGTAGCGGCAGCGCCGGTGATGCTGGTGAATACGGCGCTGCTGATACTGATCTCGCCCCGCTGGGACTGGACCTTAATCATAGTATTCTTCCTTTCCGTTCAGGATAAAGGGCAGACTGCCCGATGGTACGATTGATACTAATACAGAGCATTATATCGCATTTATCCGCAGATAACAAGGGGAAATTGCAAAAGAGGGCATCATGGCGTACATATTCCGCTTCCTGCGGCGCAAACTATGGGCGTTTCCATTTTATGACGCAGGAGGTAGCGCAAGCTATGGTGAAAGATTTCATCGACACAAATGAGTTCACACGGGAGCAGCTGGTGGATATGATCGAGCTGAGCCTTGCCATCAAGCGGGCCATCCGCAGCGGGTACTATCCGCCCCTGATGCAGGACATGACACTGGGCATGATCTTCCAGCAGTCCTCCACCCGTACCCGTGTCTCCTTCGAGACAGCCATGAGCCAGATGGGCGGCCACGCCCAGTATCTGGGACCGGGAATGATCCAGCTGGGAGGCCATGAGACCATCGGGGATACCGGCAAGGTGCTGTCCCGGCTGGTGGATGTGGTGATGGCCCGTGTCATCGAGCATCGGACCGTCGTGGAGCTGGCCCAGTCCTGCACCATCCCGGTGCTCAACGGAATGTCCGACTACAACCACCCCACGCAGGAGATCGGGGATCTGTGTACCATCTTCGAGCATCTGCCTCAGGGCAAGCGCCTGAAGGACGTGAAGGTGGTGTTCGTGGGGGACGGCACGCAGGTCTGTGCCTCGCTGGGCTTCATCACCACCAAGCTGGGGATGCACTTCGTCCACTACGGCCCGGCGGGCCACCAGCTGACGGAGAAGCATCAGACCATTTTAGAGCGCAACTGCCAGCTCTCCGGCGGCAGCTGGCTGGTGACGGATGACCGCTCCGCCGTCCGGGACGCCGACTTCATCTACACCGACGTGTGGTACGGCCTGTACGAAAATGAGATGCCCAAGGAGGAGCGGGTGCAGGTGTTCCACGACTATCAGGTGAACCGGGAGCTGATGGCGCTGGGAGCCATCGGCTGCAAGTTCCTCCACTGTCTGCCGGCCACCCGTGGCGAGGATGTGACGGACGAGGTGGCGGACTCCGCCTCCTCCCTGTGCTGGGAGCAGGCCGGCAACCGCCTGACGGCCATGCGGGGCCTGCTGGTCTACTTCACCCGCTGCCGCCCGGAGCACACGGAGCTGGAGATCGCCGCCGCACGGGACACACTGGAGCGGTTCCTGCAGGACCGCATCTACTGCTGACGGCCTATGGAAAACCGCAGAAAATTCCGCTTGGCGGATGTGATCCTGTCCGTCATTTGCGTGGTATTCGTGGCGGAGGCGGCGGCGCCGGTGGCCTCCATCGGCAACAGCCAGTACTTCTGGTGGCTGTTCATGATCGCAGCGTTCCTGCTGCCCTACGGCCTCATCGCCTCGGAGCTGGGGACGGCCTTTCCCGGCGACGGCGGCCTGTACGACTGGATCCAGACCGCCTATCCCGGCACCTGCTGGGGCGCACGGGCCTCATGGTACTACTGGATCAATTTCCCGCTGTGGATGGCGTCTCTGGCGGTGGTATGCCCGGAGCTGCTGGAGGTGATCTTCGGCGGGCGCATCGGTC
>OGYJ01002083.1_pt1 | contig 14320 bp, 10 predicted proteins | sample 1576531 | NCBI WGS metagenome assembly OGYJ01 (sample SAMEA3541574, study PRJEB24748) | human gut metagenome | biome: human gut; feature: human-associated habitat; material: faeces | place: China | collected 2012 | reverse complement strand
AAAAATACACCGCCGTTATGGTTGGAAGCGACCAACTCTGGTCTCCGAGCGGAATAACCTCTAATTTTTACAATCTTATGTTTGCAGGCGACAGCTGCACAAAAATATCATATGCAACAAGCTTCGGTGTTTCACAGATTGAGCAAAGATACCATAAAATTTACAAAAACTTTCTTGACCGACTTAATTATGTAAGCGTCAGAGAAAACAGCGGAAAGGTAATTGTTGACAAGCTCAGCATAAATGATGCCGTCGTCGTCTGTGACCCTGTAATTCTTCTTGATTCCGATGAATGGCTCGAAGAAATTCCAAACAAGAATCTTTTCAATGAACCGTATATATTTGCATATTTTCTCGGTAAAAGTCAGGAATACAGAGATGAAGTAACCAAGTTTGCAAAAGAAAAAAATTTAAAAATCGTCACAGAATTGCATATGGACAGTTATAATAAGGCTGACAGGGGTTTTGGTGATTACACACCGTTTGACATCGGACCGGCTGAATTTGTCAATTTGATTAGAAATGCTAAGTATATATTTACCGATTCTTTCCATGGCTCAGTGTTTTCTATGCTGTACAAAAAACAGTTTTCTATATTCAACCGCTATTCAAACGATTCTGTATCTTCCAAAAACTCCCGTATTGACAGCTTTTGTGAGACATACGGATTAAACGACAGAAGATTTAGCGGTAATATAAACGATGTTGAAAATGCAATAGATTATGATTGTGTTCTCGAAAAAGTTAAAAATCACAGAATGCTGTCCAAAGCATTTCTTGACAATGCACTCAGTTGTTTCTCAAACGGAGATTAAAATGATAAATATAAACGAAACAAATAAAAAACATTGTTGCGGATGTACAGCATGTGAGTCTGTGTGCCATAAAAAGTGCATATCAATGCAGACAGACAATGAGGGATTTAAATATCCGGTTGTCGATAAAACTAAATGTGTTAACTGTCGCCTTTGTGAAAAGGTTTGTCCTATACTCAATAAAACACATAATGTATTTCCAAATACCGCATATGTAGTTCGTAATAAAAATTCTGAAATTGTCCGCTCCAGTACATCAGGCGGCGCAGTTACCGCTTTCAGCAAAGAGATAATCAATAACGGGGGAATCGTATTTGGCGGTGCATTTGACGGTAACTTTTATGTCAAACATACATACGCTGAAACAGAAAGTGAACTTTCAAAATTCAGAAGTTCAAAATATGTTCAAAGTGATATGGGTACAACCTTTACCGAGGTAAAGCAACAACTTGACAACGGAAAATTTGTTATGTTTACGGGGACTCCGTGTCAGGTTGAAGGGCTTCAAAATTACTTAAGAAAACCATATGATAACCTCTTCACCATTGACTTTGTATGCAGAGCTGTCCCATCTCCATTGGTATGGGAAAAATACAGAGAATTTATGGAAAAAAAATTCGGTTCTGAAATTACATATGCAAACTTTCGCGAAAAAACCTACGGATACCATAGTGCAAATCTGACTCTTAGATTTGCCAACGGCAAAAAAAGTATAGAAAACACCAATACTGACTATATGCTTAAGAGCTTTTTTAAGGGAATATGCTCACGCCCATCATGTTATGACTGTAAATTTCGTGAGCCGGGAAGAGTATCGGATCTGACTGTATTTGACTGTTGGAATATTACGCGATATGTAAACGGACTTGCCGATGATGACAAAGGATATACAGCAGTCATTATTCAGAGCGCCAAAGGTGCAAAATTATTTGAAAAGGCAAAACACAATCTCATAGTATATCCTGCCGATCCAAAACTTTTACTTGAAAATGACGGGCATATGGCAATGGAAAATCCCAAATATCACAAAAACCGAAAAGAATACTTTGAAATGCTTAACAATGGCTATAATATTGAACAAGTCGTAAAAAAATATATTCCTATTAAAATAAGCAGAAAAATTTTCGGTAAATTCAGGGGCTTTTTCTACAAAACAGGAATACTCGGATTTTTGAAAAAACTTAAAATAAAATAAGGCAGGATTATATATGTATGATAATAAAATATCTGTAATTGTACCGGTTTATAATATCGGTCAGTATCTTGAAAGCTCTATCAAGAGCCTGATAAATCAGACATACCGTAATATTGAAATCATACTTGTCGACGACGGTTCAGTTGACAACAGCCCTGCAATCTGCGACCTTTATGCCAAAAAAGATAACCGGATTAAGGTCATTCATCAAAAAAACAAAGGTGTCTCTGCGGCAAGAAATGCAGGGATGAGAGTAGCAACAGGAGATTATATAGGCTTTTGTGACGGGGATGATGTTCCCGATGTTGATATGTTCGAATTTCTAATGAACATTGCTCTCAAAGATAATGCGGATATTTCAATCTGTGAAGTAAGATTTGAATTTGAGGATGGCACTGTTCGTAACATCGCAACGGGTAAATCCAAAATCTGGAACAACAATGAAAGTTTTCTTTGCGACTTCTTTAAAGGAAACGTTGGTATGAGTACCTACACCAAATTATTCAAAGCAAAAGTTTGCAGGGGTGTTGAATATCCCGAAAATTGTAAAACAAACGAGGACAAGTATTTTTGTTTCCTTGCTGCTCTCAATTCTAACACATTCAGTAGCAAAAGCGTTGCAAAATACACCTATTATCGCAGAGAAGGTTCGTCTTCCATAACAGAATTTACCGAAAAATATTTTGACTGCATTTATCTTGCTGACAAAATGCTTGAAACTGTAAGCAAAGAACATCCGTCAATTTACGCAAACGCTGTTTGCAACAGACTTTCTACAACTCTCAGAATATACAAACTTATGTATATGAGAAACGGGCTGAAAAAATTCAGCAGCCAAGGAAACGAACTCGTTAAGTATGTTAAAAGTTTTGACAAAGCAACTGCAAAAAAATATTTGTCAAAAAAAGACTACATAAGATACAAAACACTCTGTACAAGTAAAAGATTGTATTTTCTTATGATAAAATACTTAGACAAATACTAATTGGTGATACTCCGTGGAAAATTTTAAGATAAGAGATTTAAAACTAAAAAATATATGGCAAATGTTTCTTGTTATTGTCATCCCTTTTATAACTGTAACCGGTGCTACAATTTTTCCTTACACATTGCGTTTACCGTTAATTTACACTGTTGGCATACTTTTTGCTGTGGTATTCGTCCTTACTGACATAAAACTTCAATTTAATGCTGTTTCCGGAACGGCATTTATACTGTTGTCATATATATGCATATCAATCGCATACTCATATGACCCCGCATCAACATTAAACTTATTTTTGCTGTACCTGTGTGCATTCACACTACTGTTCATTGATCTCCCGGGCAGCTATTATAAAAAAATATTTACGATAATATATGTTATTTGCTCGGTTATTGCCTTTTCAATTTTGATAAGTGCAGTTATCGACAACTGTATGTTAAAATATTTTTGGTTTATTGTAAATCCAAACCATTCGGTACAGGTAGCACAAACGATTCAAAATGAACTTTCAATAGGTGCGTATTCCGGATTCGCACGGGAAAAAGGTGAAGCGGCATACATTATGAATGTAGGAATTGCTCTTTTACTTTCTAAGTACTTTTCATCGCAAAAGCTGAAAAAAATTGATATTCTTATGTTGCTCGTATTTATTGTGTCGCTTATGCTGACCGGAAAACGAACCCTTTTCATTATTCCCGTCCTTTCATTTGCATTATTTATGGTCATCTCAAACATCAAAGGAAAATTTGCTAAAACAGGAGGAATAGTGCTGAGTGCCTTATCTGCCGTGTTTATTCTTTCAATGTTTATTCCAAAGGTTGCAAATATATTTGACCGTTTTATGGATGAAGAAAATATTATGGCCTTAGGTAATAGAGATTCTCTTTGGAAATATTTTTTACTGATGGGTGAAAAGTACCCGGTCTTTGGCGCAGGATTCGGCTCATACAATCAGTTCGCATATGATAACGGATTGCGTGTAGGCGGAGACAGATGGAACTTCAACGGTCACAATTGCTACTTTCAGATTGCGGTAGAGCTCGGAATAGTCGGAAGTGTATTTTTTCTTCTGTTTGCAGTGCTTTCCGTTGTACTCACAATTCTCGCAATCAGAAGGGTAAAAAATGTCTGCGATGATGCAAGAATCTGCTATTTCTCGCTATATATACAAATTATGATTTTAGCTTACTCTGTAACGGGTAATCCGACATATTCAAGACAGATTATGTTTATCTGGTTTTTCTCAATCGGAGCCGTTCTTCATATTGCAAGGAAACACAATATTGACATAGTGATAAACAAAGAATCTGAAAGGCGACATTTATGAAAAAGATCGGTATTGTAACTTTTCATCAGGCACTTAACTACGGAGCAAAACTTCAAGCCTATGCCCTTCAGCAGTTTTTGGAAAAAAACGGCATAGAAAATGATGTAATTGACTACACATGTCATTTTATGTATACAAGAAACATAAGACCTATTCGCGTAGGCAAGCATCATAAGTTGAAGTCATTTATCCGTTCACTCATCACTATGCGTCAAGTAGGAATTGACAGAAAAAAGTCCGTTACATTCAGAAACGAATTTTTAAACCTCAGTCGTCCTTTTGATGCCAAAAACATTGGGGAAGCCTCCAATGAATATGCAGCATTTATTGCAGGGAGCGATCAGGTGTGGAGTCCCATCTGCGTTGGCTTTGATACGGTATATTTACTTGATTTTGCAAAGCCAAAGCAAAAATACTCCTATGCGGCAAGCTTTGCAGTTGATAAGCTTCCTGCTGATAAGGAACGTACATATAAAGAGTTGTTATCACAATTTCAGCTCTTTTCAGTTCGTGAAAAAAGCGGAGCAGATATTATTGAAAATCTTATCAACAGAAAAGCTGAAATCAGTATTGATCCCTCGTTGTTGCTTACTGAAGATGATTGGGATAAAATAAGCAGATGTCCTGTACCAAAAGAACCGTATATTTTTCTGTTCAGCGTAAGAAAGCCAATTAAACTTATCAGCTACGCTCTTGAACTTTCTAAAAAAACCGGATACAAAATCTACTACCTGCAAAAGGAGAGGCTCCATAAGATTGACGGTATAGAATACCTCGATCCGGTGAATGCCACTGAATTTGTAGGTTTAATAAAAAACGCAGAATATATTTGCACAAATTCATTTCACGGCACTGCCTTTTCGGTAATCTATAAAAAGAATTTTGCAGTTGAATTGCAACATATCGGTGGCAGAAACATCCGTGCCGAAGAACTTCTTAACAATCTTGGAATCAATGATCGCGAGATAACAAATGATGTTTTTCCAAATATAAACGGTGCGGTTAATTGGGAAAAGGTTGACAATGTACTTTTAAAGGAAAGAAATAAATCAAAGGAATATATAAACAAAATAAAGGAACTGATACAGAATGAATCTTCAGAGGTGACCGTTTAATGCCAAAATCCGTCGGAAAACAAATGTCGATAAACATAATTGCAAGTATCGTTTCATTTGCAGTTACTGTTGGAATTAACTTTTTTCTGACACCGTATCTTGTAAAAGAGGTCGGCAGTGATGCCTATGGTTTTATCGGTCTTGCTAATAACTTTGTACAGTATGCTACCATCGTTACGACCGCTTTGAATTCAATTTCAGGCAGATTTATTTCAATTGCATACCATAAGGGCGATGTTGAGAAATCATCAAAAATATTCAGTTCGGTTCTCGTTGCCGATTTGTTCCTCGCTGCAGTAATGTTGATTCTGTCGTCAATTTTTGTTTGTTTTCTTGACACTGTGCTTAACATACCTTCAAATCTTGTATCCGGCGTAAAAATAACCTTTGCTTTTGCTTTTCTCACATTTGTTGTCAGCACAGTTACTGCTATTTTCACAACAGCAGCCTTTGTAAAAAACAGAATTGATATAAATTCTATACGAGATATTATATCCAACCTTATAAAAGTTGCACTCATAGTACTTTTATTTGCAATTTTCCCTGCACAGCTTTACTTTGTTACCCTTGCAAGTTTTGGAAGCGGTATTTTTCTTTTGCTGGCAAATATTACTGTTAAAAAGAAGGTACTCCCGGAAGTAAAGGCTGATATTAGAAAATTTGACATTAAAATAGTAAAAACACTTCTTGCGTCCGGCATTTGGCTTTCACTTTCACAACTTTGTCAGGTGCTTCTAAGCGGTCTTGATCTTCTGATATGCAACCTAACCCTTGGAACGGCACTGATGGGACTTCTCTCTATCGCAAAAACCGTACCGAACAGTATCGGCAACCTAACTGTAATTTTAGGTTCAGTATTTACTCCTCATTATACAATTCTTTATGCAAAGAAAAAAATACCGGAGCTAATTATCGAGGCGAAATTCAGTACCAAAATTGTAAGCTTTATACTCTCGACTCCCATTGCCGGTTTTATTGCCTTTGGCAGACAGTTCTACATATTATGGCAACCGACAAAGTCACCGGAGGAGATTACAATGATTCAGTTTATGTCGGTGTTGACTTGTATTACATTTCTTTGTTCCAGTCAAACTCAGTCGCTTATGATGATAAACACCGTATGTAATAAACTCAGATTACCTGTATTTGTAAACCTTACAGTTGGCATTGTCAGCGTTATAGTTGCAATTGCAGCCTGTAACCTCACCGACTATGGCGTGTATTTTGTAGCAGGAACAAGTTCCGTTCTTATGGGACTGCGTGCACTCATCTTTACCCCTGCATATTCTGCATACATACTAAAGCAAAAACTTTCAATATTTTTCCCGACAGTAATCCGAGATTGTGTTGGATTTATCATTATATTGGTATTATTCTCAATCATCAGCAATTTTATTACAGTAACCGGTTGGAGTTCATTTATATTCATATGTGCTATATGCGGAATCCTTGCATACGCCTTGTCCTTGCCGTTGTTATTTAATAAAGCGGAACTTTGCAAGCTCAAAAATAAGCTTACAAAAAAATGAAATGGAGTTAATTATGAGTAATGTTGAAATAACTGTATTTACCCCATCATATAATCGTGCAAAAACTCTTCCAAGAGTTTTTGAATGTTTGAAAAAACAAACCTATAAAAGCTTTGAATGGATAATTATAGATGACGGCAGTGAAGATAATACAAAGGATGTTGTCGACGGATTTCTGAAAGAAAATAATTTTTTTGACATTATTTATGTTTATCAAAAAAATCAAGGCAAGCATATAGCCACAAACAATGCTGTAAAAATGTGCAGAGGAAACTTTTTCATTACGCTTGACTCTGATGATACCTGTACAAATGACGCCCTTGAAACATTTGTAAATGAATGGAATAAAATCCCTAAACAGGAGCAAAAAAAATATTACGGTATATCCTGCCGTACATATGATAAGGATGGTAAAATTAACGGAACACAAATGAATGTTCCGTATATTGACAGCAATGACCTTGATTTGCGTTTTAAACTCAATATCACAGGGGAATTATGGGGTATGATTAGAACCGATATTATGCGTGAATTTCCATTTCCTGTTGTCGAAGGCTATCACTTCTACCCGGAAAATGTTATCTGGCATAATGTCGGAAGAAAATATATATGCAGATATTTAAGCACAGCATTGAGATACTATATTCAAGATCAGGAAAATGCTGTTACAAATGTCAACAGAAAAAAGGCATCAAAAGAAAAATTTGTCATGCATCTGCATTATATAAATGACTGTTGGGATTACAGAAAATACAATCGAAAGCGTTACCTTGAACACATCGTGGCAATAACCCGTGATGGACTTGCAAACGGCTACAAACTTAGTGAAATATTGACTATGCTCAAGACTAAGCCCCGCAGATTGCTCGTTCTCCTAACAAGCCCTATCGGTTACCTGCTGTACAAGCATTCATAAGGAGATTTAACGGATATGAAAAAAATTGGAATAATTACTTTTCATCGTGCCAAAAATTACGGCGCTGTTCTCCAGGCGTATGCACTTCAACACACCCTTGAACAGCTTGGAAGTGACTGTGAAATCGTAGATTATAAATGTGAAAATATCGACAATGGCTACAAACCGTTTCAGTTTAGCAAAACTGATCCTATTAAGTCAATTTTGAAATCCATTGTTATGTATCGCAAGAGAGCTAAAAAAATTGAACAGTTTTCAAGCTTCTACAACAATTATCTTAAAATCAGCGATAAAACCTATAGTAATTCGGATATATCAGAATGCAAAAATCTTTATGATGCTTTCATCAGCGGAAGCGATCAGGTTTGGGGGCCCGGTAAGGAAGGAATAAATCCTGATTCCATCTATTTTCTGAGCTTTGCAGACGATAACCAAAAATACAGTTATGCAGCAAGTTTTGGTGTTGCAGATATAAGCGATGTAAAGGCAATGCAGCTCAGACCTTTACTTAAAAATTTCCAGTCTTTTTCGGTTCGTGAAAAAAGCGCATTAAATATTGTAAAGAAGATAACCGATAAGAACGGTGTGTGTCATATTGACCCTACACTTCTTCTAAAAAAAGATGAATGGCAAAAGATTTCTGTAAAAAAAATTGATAAGCCATATATTCTTGTATTTAATGTAAAACCTGTAAAATCACTGATAGATTTTGCGGAAAAACTTTCAAAAAAGACCGGAATTCCTGTTGTTTATATAACAGATAATCCACAAAAAAAGCGTAAAAATTTTACCTATGTATCTGCCCCAACAGTTGAAGAATTTCTTGGTTATTTTGCAAATGCAGATTATACGGTAACCAATTCATTTCACGGAACTGCCTTTTCTGTAATTTTTCACAAAAATATGTTTGTTGAATATGAAACAGCAAAAGGATTTAATCACCGTGCAAAAAATCTTCTTCAGACAATAGGCATAAACCGAGAAATTAAGGACGGGGAAGCCGTTACAGCAGATATTGACTGGAATAAAGTCGATAACATACTTCAAGCAGAGCGCAAACTCTCGCTTGATTACCTTAAAGATATAATTAAAGGGGAATAAATATGCAAATTTTTCCTTCAAAAAGTGAATGCTGCGGATGTTCAGCCTGTAAACAGATATGTCCTAAAGGCGCTATAGCTATGAAGCCTGATTCAGAAGGTTTTCTCTACCCACAAATTGATGTCTCACTCTGTATTGAATGCGGCGCCTGCCAAAAAATATGCGCATTTCAGAACGGTTATGAAAAGAACCATTCAAAGACAGCATATGCAATCAAGCATAAAGACTTTAATACTCGCTTTACAAGCCGTAGCGGTGCTGCATTTGTAGCCTTATCCGATTATATTCTTAATAAAAAAGGATCTGTTTACGGTGCTGCGTTTCAGAATGATTTCTCAGTCAGCCACATAAGAGCAACGGATCGTTATGTCAGAGATAAGTTTAAGGGATCAAAATATGTCCAGAGCGATATGAAAGACACATTTAAATCTGTCAAAAATGATTTAAATAACGATATGTATGTCATGTTTTCCGGAACAGCCTGTCAAGTTGCCGGACTTAAAAGATACCTTGGTAAATGCGACACCTCAAAACTCTATACATGTGACATTGCCTGTCACGGAGTTCCCTCTCCTATTATATGGAAAGAGTACCTCAAACATTGTGAAAAAAAGTTTTGCGGAAAAGTAACCAAGGCAGATTTTCGTGATAAAACTATAGGCTGGAATACCCACAAGGAAGCGATTTGGATTGATGACAATAAACATATCCTTAACGGCTACACATATCTATTCTACGAAAACGATATTGAGCGTCCATCCTGCTACAATTGTAAATATTCAAACCTTGAAAGACCCGCCGATCTCACACTTGCTGACTTTTGGGGAATCGACCGTGTAGTTGAAAATTTCAATGACAACAAAGGAGTTTCTTTATTGTTGGTAAATTCCGAAAAAGGATCTCGTATTCTCAACAAAGTAATCGACAATATTCATTGTGTAGAATGTGACCTTAACGCTTCAATAAAGTCTAACCCTAATCTGTCACGCCCAACCGCAAAACCTGACAGTCGAGAAGATTTCTGGGGTTTTTATTATAAAAACGGTTTTGAAAAGACATTTAAAAAATATTACAACAAAATCAGAATAAAGAAAATCAAAAGAAGAATAAAACTGAAGTTTTATAGCCTAAAAAACAAGGTATCCAAGCTTCATTGATTATTGAACCTCAGGAGGATTTATGAAATTATTATTTGCCTTACGCTCAATTTTTCTTCTTCCGCATTTCTTTGTATTTAAACTCTGTGAAAAACACGATGTTTTATGCAAGGATCTTGAAAGTTGGAGAAAACTTTGTCCTAAAAAAAACAATTGCAGTTATACATACTTATTTTTCTATATGATGTGTCATTTTAAGGAATTCAGAAATGTATTTTATCTGCGTCTTGGAAATATAAAATATTTTTTGAAAATTTTTTGCAAGCCCTTGGATTCGCTGTACTTAACCAGTAAAAATATGGGACCCGGCTTATTTATACAACATGGATTTTCTACAATTGTAGGGGTTGAATCTATGGGAAGTAATTGTTGGATAAATCAGCAAGTTACGGTTGGTCACACAGATAAAGGCAGACCAAAAATCGGAAACAATGTTAAAATAATGACAGGTGCAAAAGTTCTCGGAAATGTTACTATCGGTGACAATGTCATAATCGGTGCAGGAGCAATAATCGTTAAAGATGTCCCTTCAGATTGTGTTGTTGTCGGCAGTAGGGCATATATTGTAAAACGAAACGGTAAAAAAGTCAGAGAAGAACTTTAAATATCAATAATTCAAAAAACGCATCCTCGGTGCAATTTACACTGAGGATGCGTATTATTTTACTGTTTTGTGCATTTTTTTTTATTTTACTGATTTTTGCAATATTATTTATTTCATCTAAAAAGGCGGCTGCAAATTGCACCTACCAATAAAAGAATTACTTAGAATATCCAATAACAAGAAGGTTAGTTACAGCATTATAAGTAAATGTGTAAGTACCGCCAACTGCCGCAAGTGTTGATGCACTTGTATACTTTGAGATGTACTTAATACCTGTTGTTGCATTTCTGATTGTTGTACCGTTGCAGAAATCTACACCGTTAACATTCATCTTAAACGAGTAGTCACCCTTTTTAAGCTTTACTGAACCTGTAAATACATTTGTATCACTCTTATTGAGTGTAAGGTTGATATCTCCTGTTACCTTTACCGGAATATCTCCCTTATCTGCTGTCACTACAAGTGTATTTGTTGCTGTGTTGTATGTGAATGTGTATGTTCCGCCTGTTGCTACAAATGTTGTGTACTTGCTCCACTTTGGATTGAATACAAGACCCGGTGTTGCATCCTTTACTACCGCTGATGTTCCGCAGAGCTTGCCGTAGTTATTCATCTTTATCTGATATTTTCCTGCCTTAAGTGTCTTTGTACCTGAATATACATTCTCTTTACCTGTCTTTGCAAGGGCAAGTGTAAAGTTACCTACTACACTTACTTCTGCTCCTGAAGGAAGATATGATATTGTAAGCTTGTTTGTATCAATATCATAGCTGAATGTATATGTACCGCCTGATGCTGCAAGCGTTGACGCACTCGACCACTTTGAGTTGAACTGGCTTCCGACTGTAAAGTCCTTGTATGTGTAACCGCAACAATAACGAACACCCTGATTCATTACTCTGAATTCATAGTTGCCCTTGTTAAGCTTAACTGATGCCGAATAAACATTTGCATCCTTTGTTGCCTGAAGATCAAGGTTGATATCGCCGACTATTGAAGCCTTTGAAGGTGCAAGATATTCAATTGTAAGGGTACTCTTTGCAGTATTAAACTTAAATGTGTACTTACCGCCTGTTGCCTTAAGCGTTGTAGAACTTTTCCACTTTGAATTGTATGTTGCGTTTGTTGTTTTATCTGTGAATGTTGAACCGTTACCGAATGCAACTCCGTTTACACTCATCTTGAATGTGTATGAACCTGCTTCAAGCTCAGTTGAGCCTGTATAAATGCCGTTGCCGTCATCTGCAAGCGGGAGTGCGATATCTCCTGTTACACTTACTCCGCTCTGTGGCTGTGTCGGCTCTGTTGCAGGCTGAGTCGGCTTTGTTGCGGGAGCTGTTGTTGGCTGTGTTACAGTTGTAGGCTGTGTTGCTGTTGTCGGCTGAGGAGCTGTTGTAGGCTCTTCGCCCTGAACGAGAACTGCCTTTGCAGTAAATGCAGCACCTGCTACTTTGTTAGCACTATTGTAAATATAATCGATGTCCTTCTTTTCGCTTTCGAAGAGCTCATCATATGTGTCAGCCTCTGTACCTGTAAGATAATCAACATTGAGATTTACTGTTGTGTCACCGCTGCCTACAACATCAAATGTAAATGTGCAATAAACATTCTCTGACTTGAAGTTGAAAAGATCAAGGCTTGAGCAGTTGAAGAGAACCTGATTTGTAAGGCTTGGATTCCAAACGATGCTGCTCTGGAATACAGGGAAAACCTTATTCTTTGTATTTGTTGTTGTTGTTGATGCAAGCTTGAGAACCTTACTGTCGTATGTAAGGCTGCTCTGTGTATCAACGATCATGTGATCTGCCTTGAGAAGGTAAGTAACAACAACCTGCTCTGTCTGTGCATTGTAATCATACGAAACAGGATCTGTCACATTTGATGTAACATTGATCTTGTTGCCTGCACTTGTTTCTTCGCTTGTTTCGGCAGCACTTGCTGAGAAAGGCAGAGCTGTGAACATGCACAGCACCATCATTACCGCAAGAACCACAGAAAGCTTTTTCTGAATTTTTTTCATACTTGCTGCTCCTTTAATAAAATAAAATTACCGTTCGCCACAGTTTTGTGGCAATACTTCTAGCTTCGGAAACTTTAACAGTACAAAATTTCCGAGGACATTTAAATTATAGCACATTTAAGTTGTTCGGGCAATGAATCTGTTATTCTTTTAGCGAAAATTTTTTGCCCTAAAATATGTGCAAATTAACGGTAAGTTTGCTATTATATACAAATTCATTGTCAGATTATTGTGGATATTGTCTAATCCATATTCCACAGTTCAGAAACATCTGATAATAATACTATCGTATTTAATTTTTACAGCAATTGTTTTGTAACAAAAAAGTCTGCGTCAAGAGCAATTTCGATGGTGCTGTGACAAAACAGCCTAACAAAACTAAAATGCATCAGACCTTTTCGGGCAACTGATGCATTTTCTTTTTTAAACTGTTTTCTTGAATAGACTGCGGTGGCACACCGCCGACATCATTATCTGTTTTCAACTTTCAATTCTTAATTGAAAGCACCGCTCGGGTATTTAACTTTCGCACATGCAAATACTGCTACCCGAATTTGGTGCAACAACTTGTTGCTTATTCTTCCTCAGCAAGCTCATCGGCTGTAACTTCTGCCTGCGGTTCTTCCTTTGCAACCTCCTCAGGCTCTTTTTCGGAAACAATATCGTCAATTTCCTCAATAAGCTTCTGTTCTGCGCACCTGTGCTTTTTTAAAGCGAGAAATGCTGCTGTGGCAGCCGCAAGTGCAGAGATTGCACCGATGATTGTGTAGAATAATTTTTTGTTTTTATCCATTCCGGCACCTCTTTCAGTATTAATATAAATCAGCGGAAAAACCGTATTTTTCTACTTATTGCTATTTTATATCATTTTTACAAATTTTTCAATAGACAACTGATAATCTTTGCACAAATGGCTGTCAGTGTGTTATATTCTCTTTTTACGCTCTGCAAGGGCAAAAAGCACTCCGCCCGAAATTACAACAAGCATCATAACAGCCGTTGCTGTCACTCCTGTCTGAACACTGCCGTTTTTATCAGGCTGTGAAGGAGTGCTGTCCGATGTTGCGGCACCGCCTGTTGCCGAAGTCGGATTTACAGAGGTTGTACCGACAGTTGCAGGCTCACCCGTCGGAGCAGTCGTTTCTTCCGACGGTGACGATTTCTCAACAAGGACAGCTTAAAAATCTGGCTCTATAATAAAAGTTGGGGTAAGGGATAGAGCCTACAAAAAAATTTCAAAAAAGTAGAGCATATTTACCTAAAATCCGTTAAAATGGAATTGACTAGAAACCAGAACGGAGGACAAAATATGCTCTACAATTATTTTACAGAAAAATTACTCGGATTGCAAGGTGTTTTAATCGAAAACATTGAAGAAATTGATGATACTATTCACATTTACTGCAAACTTGAGCGGAAAATTCACAAATGTCCCGTCTGCGGAAATCATACAGACAAAATTCACGATTACCGAGAACAGATTATCAAGGATATTCCGGCTTTTGGAAAGTTTGTTTTCATTCACCTCAAAAAGCGTAGATATAGTTGCTCATGCG